>ERZ791612.60-NODE-60-length-67480-cov-6.227987_pt1 | contig 67480 bp, 72 predicted proteins | sample MGYA00509963_ERZ791612 | MGnify/ENA primary metagenome ERZ791612 (study PRJEB30046, sample SAMN00791906) | human gut metagenome | study: EMG produced TPA metagenomics assembly of the A metagenome-wide association study of gut microbiota in type 2... | reverse complement strand
CATCAAAATCATATAATAAAAATTTATTAGTATTAAAAATATATTCGGACTGTAAAGCATTTATGAATGAAAATAGCCATTTGTATTATATAGAATCATCATTTCATCATTGTGCTGCTGCGGATCATATGGGGAGTTCTGCAGCAGTTTATAGCTATAAAATTGTTTTAAGGATTATTATTTGTTATCTCCTCAATATCCTTTAAGAATTGTATCGTTTTTTTGATCTGGTATTGGTACAATTCATTTCCAGGATGAGGCTGGTCAAATTGTAGTATTTTTAAGGTTTTGTTATGTACAAAACCAATTCCAGAACCTCTTCCGCCAGAAAATTTCTCACAGTCACACAGACGCATCAATGCATCAAGTTCTCTGGTAGTGAAGTTTTTCGGACTTGGTTTTCGACATAATTTTTTTAATAGGTCATCTTTTTTAGACATTTACAATGGATCACCACCTTTATAATTACTGCAACTAATATTCAGTTGCAATGATTGTAGCACGAATCGGAAACTAAATCAAGATTATTTTTTAAAGGAAAAATATCTGGGAAATCTGGAAATATTTAATTTCAAAAAAACACAAATTTAAGGGAATATACATTTCTTTTTGACTGATATATGTTATAATACCCATGTTTAACGCAGATTTTGGTGTTTTGACGTAATCTGCAGGTTATAGAAAAACAGGGGAGAAGAGTTGAATGTACCAAAAGCGAAGAAATATGGAAAATATGCTGATCTGGCTGATCGATATTTTCTGCATTTTGTGCAGCGGTGCTCTGGCTTTCGGGATCCGGTATGGAAGACTATATGGAGCCTTTCAGCATGGAGACCAGGTATGGCTGGTAGTGACCATGTGCCTGCTGTACATATTAATTAACGTATTTGTAAATTTTAATCATCACTTTTTCAGAAGAGGCTATTTTGATGAACTGGTAAGTGTAGTCAGGCTGGAAATAGCATTGTCTATTTGCTGGATCGTCCTTCTTTATGCGATGCATAGAAGTACGGAGCTGTCCAGACTGGTATTTTGTTATTTTGTTGTATCTGATACGATCCTTATGTATATAGGAAGGATCTGCTTCAAGCAGTATATGACCCGTGTTTATAAATACAGCAAATACAGTAGCCATCTGCTGCTTGTGACCAGCTCTGGCAAAGCAGGGGCATTGATCGACAATCTGATCGCTTATAAGGAATGGAACCGTATGCTCAGTGGCCTGGTATTTCTGGATAAGGATGAAACCGGTATGGAGTTTATGGGTTATCCGGTGGTGGCTTCGAAAGAAACGCTGCTGGATTATGTGATCCATAATGAGATCGATGAAGTATTTATTGCTTATACAGATGGGATCAGGAGTGATATTTTAAAGGAATGGGTTTCTGAATTGGAGCAGATGGGCGTTATTGTAGATGTAAATATTGATGCCTTTGATCTGTTAAGCCATGGAAATAAGAATTTAAACCAGGTAGGAAAATATGCAGTCGTTACTTTTGCCAGAAATGTTATTTCTACAAGGCAGTTGATCCTGAAGCGGTTGTTGGATATTGCAGGTGCGCTGGTTGGTATGGTGATCCTTGGAGTTGCTACTATTCTTGTTGCACCGGCTATTAAATTGGAATCTCCGGGGCCAGTATTTTTTGGGCAGACCCGTATTGGAAAGAATGGACGCCGTTTTACGTTTTATAAGTTCCGTTCTATGTATCAGGATGCAGAACAGCGCAAGAAGGAACTGATGGCAAAGAATGAAGTTCATGGCCTGATGTTTAAGATGGAAAATGACCCCCGCATTACAAAAGTGGGCAGATTTATCCGAAAGACCAGTATTGATGAGCTTCCGCAGTTCTGGAATATTTTAAAAGGTGATATGAGCCTGGTGGGAACAAGGCCGCCGACCGTGGATGAGTTTGAGCGTTATGAAGCAAAGCATAAGTGCCGTCTGAGTATGACTCCTGGACTTACTGGCTTATGGCAGGTAAGTGGCCGCAGTGATATTAAGGATTTTGATGAAGTAGTGCAGCTTGATATGCAGTATATTGACAACTGGAGCATTTTAAAGGATATTAAGATCCTTTTGCTGACAGTGGGAATTGTTATTACCGGTAAAGGTTCCAGATGACAGAAAACGGTGACTATGAAAATATATATTAAAGGAGAACGTAATGTACACAGAGGACTATGAACAGGAGATCGACCTGAAGGATTTATTATTTGTATTGTTATACAGATGGCGGATCCTTCTTCTGGCAGCAGTGATCGGCGCAGCCCTTTTAGGCGGATATAAGGCGGTAAAGGGAAATGCACAAAATGCAAAGCAGACGGATCTGCCTCAGACAGAAAGCTATCAGGAAGAACTGGACAATTATGAAAGGGAAAAACTGGCTATAGAAACGTCCATTGAAAATCTGGAAAACAGTATGGATGAACAGAACCATTATCTTGCAGAGGCACCTTTGATGCAGATCAATCCGTATAAAGAGGCGTTTTCTTCAGCGGATATACTGGTGGAAATTTCTGATATAACAGACCGAGGAATGGGAAGTCTTTTAAAGGCGTATGAATATGGCCTTGAGAATGGGGATTATATTCAGAAAATAGCGGAAATGAAAGATTCACAGGAGCGTTATGTAAGAGAGACGATCCGTGTAAGCAACAGTTTAGGGACGTATGAAAACAGTGAAGCAGGCTTTGTGTTTGCAATGCAGGATGCAGCTGCAGCAAGAGGCATTCTTCATATTGAGGTTATTGGGGCTGATAGTGAATATACGGAACAGGTTTTGAAGGCTGTTTTAAATCAGGCAGAGGAACTGCATGGAAGATTTGCAGCTGAACTGAAATCCCATGTGATCCGTCTTCTTGGCCAGTCAAACGGTGAGCAGGTAGATAAGGATCTTTTAGATCAGCAGCAGTCTGTACGTAATAATATAGCCATTCTTCAGAAATCTGAGAAAGATCTTAAGACCAGTCTGGATGGTCTGGAAAAACCAGTAGCTGAAAATGCAGTTGCCGGTTCTTCACAGGGACTTGCGAAGTATGTGATTTTAGGATTTTTGGCAGGTGGATTTGTTTCTGTATGCGTGATAGCCGGTATGTATATCATGGGAGATAAGGTTACTTCTGATAAGGAGATCGTTAATCGTTTCCGTATTAAGAGTCTTGGGGCATTTTCTGTTGTTCCTGAGAAACGGGTATTTGGCTTTATTGACAGCTGGCTGCGTCGTCTTGCCGGTGGTGATAAGATCTGGCCGGATGCTGTGGTCTATGAGATGATCGAGGCGAATGCTGCTAACTATGCAGAGGGAAAGAAAGCTTTGTTTGTAACAGGTCTGGCATCTGAGAAGCAGATGGAACAGGTATGTGGGCATCTGAAAGCAGCACTTCCACAGACACAGATCGTATGTGAGCGGAATCTGGTGGAAAGTGCATCTGCACGCAGAAAGCTGGCTGAGGCAGAAGGTGTGATCCTGGTAGAGGAGAGAGGAAATTCTAAATATTCTGTTATTGCCCAGGAAATTGAACTGGCTAAAAATGTGAATATAGATGTGATCGGTGTGATCGTGGTATAAAGAAAAGCACTGCGGGCAAGACTGAAGGGTTTAGCTTTGCAGTGCTTTTTAGCAGGTATGAAAAAGAGGGTTGCAAATGACAAGGAAAACAAAGACAGTATTATATAGCGCAGTATTTATGATCACATCCATTTCTATGGTGGTCTTATGCTATTTAAAGGGGATCGTCCCTTTTGGAAGCAAGGGATCTATGGCGATCATGGATGCTCAGATCCAGTATCTGGATTTTTTTGCATATTTAAAGGATGTGTTAAATGGAACTCAAAAAATAGGCTATACTTTTAACCGGACATTGGGTGGAAATAATATAGCTGTATTTGCCTATTATCTGTCTTCTCCGTTTAATCTTCTGGTAGCTTTTTTTAGAAAAGATCAGCTGCAGGCATTTTTTACTGTAATAGTAATTTTAAAATTGTCTATGGCTTCTATGACCTGCAGTATTTTTTTAAGAAATCGTTTTAAAAATCTTGAAATTGCAGTCGTAATGGCATTGTCCCTGGGATATGGCATGATGCAGTATAATATTGCACAGGCAAGTAATATTATGTGGCTGGATGGCGTGTATATGCTCCCATTGATCTTATTGGGAGTACACCAGCTTGTAAATGAAAATAAAAAGGCACTTCTTATGGCTGCAGCAGGAATTGCTTTGGTGTTTAACTGGTATTCCGCTGCTATTGATTTTCTGTTCTCTGTTATCTGGTTTATGTATGAGGTGCTGCTTATAACACCTGTTGAAAGATCAAACATTAAAAAGATGGTGGATCATATCGTTCGCTATTGTATTGCTATGGGAACTGCTTTAATGATCGGGGCATTTCTTTTTCTTCCGGCAGCGCTGGCTATGTCAGATGGAAAAGGCAATGTAGAGTGGATCCCTATTTTGGGGATCTATGGATGGGGAAATATTTTCTCTTTTATCCAGAGATTTGAATTGGGTTCCAGAAGTGAATATGGAAGTGTTTCTTTATATTGCGGAAGCTTGGCTGTGATCGGCTGTATAGCTTATATGTTATGCAAAAAGATTGATAGAAATAAAAAAATTCTTCACAGTATACTGATCGTATTTGTATTATCATTATTTTATATTCCGGTGTTTGTCTGGGGATTTAGCCTGTTGAAGGTAGTAGGAAGCTATTGGTATCGGTATTCTTATATTGGAATCATTACGCTGATCGTGATAGCTGCTGAATTTTTTTCTGTTAAAGATCAGGAAACGAATACAAGGGCATTGATGTGGAAGGCAACAGCAGTGGCGGTTCTTGTATTATTTTTTATGGAATATGTGAAACCGCTGGGAAAACCGTTTAATGTCTATATGACAGTGCTTGCTTTTATTGCAACAATGCTTTTTACAGATATTCTTTTCTGGACGAAAAGGGTGTCTGTTAAAAGAATCGTGATATTTTTGATGGCGGTCACTGTATCTACGGAACTTGTCTATAATGCTAAACTGATCATGACTTTAGATGGTGGAGTAGAACACTTTACCCAATATGCGGAAGATGAGATGAAATTGATCGGCCAATTGCAGCAGCAGGATGGAGGCTTTTACAGAATAAATCAAACAAGCACGAGAGATGTAGATGGAAATAAACTGACTGCCAATTATAATGAGGGAATTGCATACAATTATAAATCTATTTCCGGTTATACTTCAGATCCAGATCGAAATCAGCTCCTTTTTATGAAACAGATGGGATATGCTATTGGTGGAGATGTTATGAATGTTGTAAATACATCTGTTTTGGGAGCAGACAGTATTCTGGGAGTGAAGTATGTACTTTCATCTTATGATATTCCTGGATTGAAAAAGTTAGAGAACATTGAACCGGGAAATGGAAAGTCTGTGTATTATAACCCTTATGCATTGCCTGTGGCATTTACATATGAGTCATCTAATATGTTACCGGATTCAGAGGAAAAGGATGAGTTCTTGTACCAGAATCAGCTATTTAGTTATTTGTCAGGACAAAATGTACAGGTAAATAAAAGAATCGAGGCAGAGCCAAAGGCAGATTCCAATACGGTAGGTTATGATGTGAAGCATATGGATGATCCGGTATATGGATATTTCAATATGAAGGATAAGGATGGTGGTAAGGTCTATGTAGATGATCAGTATGTGACTCTTTACAATACCTGGCTCTGTCCAAGAGTTGTATATATTCCTCAGCAGCCGGATGCACCTTCTACTCATGTGCATATTGATGGTGACAATATGGAAAACCGGGTGGAAAGTGCCTGCTTTTATTATACTGATCTGAATGAGCTGGAAAAGGTGATACAAAAAATCCAGGACAGAAGGGAAGATGGCTTGCTGATCCAGGATGGCTCTATTACAGGAACAGTTAAGAATCCCCAGAATCTGGACCGGTTATATTTATCCGTTCCTTATGATAAGGGATGGTCTGTTAAGGTAAATGGGAAGAAGATAAAGCCGGAACTGGTTGGTAACTGTATGATGTCCTTACCATTAGAAAATGGCGAAAATACCATTGAGATGAGGTATCATGTTCCGGGCTTGAAGGCGGGAATCTGTCTTTCTGTTGTCGGAGCAGCTGCATGGGCGGTTATATGGTGGAAGGAAAGAAAAAATAATATAACTGAAAAATAACGCTGGATAGGTTATATTTTATATATGGGAAAAGAAGTTCACATATCCAAAGCGTGCGACTATAGGGAAACGTTCGAAGGAAAAGCCGGATATGTTCCGGCCAAACCAGAACTATCTGACGTACTTTCCAAATGCAGAGCTGCCAATCTCTGATTACCGAAGCACAAGAAGCAGTTGTCTGCGTGCCGGTGCTTTTATTGTGATGAGAAAGATTATAAAGGACTATAAACTGGAAGAAATACTGGGAATGTATTTCAAGGATCGTGATCTTGGTCTTTTTCTGGATCTTGCAGTGTATTCCATAATTACAGAAGATAATGCAAGTCAGTATTATCCGGATTACGCTTACAATCACCCGTTGTTTACACAAAATATGAAGATATACAGCGATTCTACAGTTTCTGCTTTTCTCCAGTCAGTCACGGAAGATCAGAATGCCGGTTTTCTGAATGAATGGAACGGTTCCAGAAATCATCGTGAAAAAAAATATATATCCTACGATTCCACAAACAAAAACAGCCAGGCTGGTGATGTCGAGATCGTAGAGTATGGAAAGCCCAAGGTTGATATAGGATTTCCTGTATTTAACTATGCCGTGGGATATGATGTGAATAACCGGGAACCCTTATTCTATGAAAAATATCCGGGTAGTATTGTAGATATATCGCAGCTCAAACTGATGCTGAATAAGGCACAGGGATATGGATATAAGAAAGTTGGTTTTATTTTGGACCGCGGATATTTCTCGAAACAGAACATCGAGCACATGGATAAATGTGGATATAGCTTTATTATCATGGCAAAATATTTTAGTACCAGACTCATTGATTACATTTTTGCGAGATCGATTGGAAGAAGAAAAAAGGATGAAAGCTATCTCACCAGGAAGTGTAAGTAAGACGGCGGATGGAGAGATTATTCTGATTAAACCTGATTTAGAAGAGGTAGATGGATGGGAACGAATTCTGAAGATTGCAGTAAATTTTAAACAATGCAGTGTTACAGATCAAGAGGTACTGGAATTTCCGTTTCTGGAGGGATGCGATATGGATCGGCTGCGTTCGGTATTTAAATTATCTAGGAATCAAATTGATGCAATGATATTAGCAAAACGAGAAAAGGCCGTTTATGTCTGTGATGATCTGTTCCTCAGAAAGATAGGAAGTGCCTGTGGAATTACATGCAATAATAGTTTGTTTTTGTTAAAGGCATTATATCAGAAAAATCCAGTACAAGCTGCAAAAGTTTTAAAGAAAATCTCCAAAAGTGATTATAATGCAGTTGGGGAAAGACTTATTATAGATGTATGAGTATATGTGGGACTCAAAAGTTTTAAATTAGACTTTTGGGTTCTATTTTTTATTATAAAATAAAGTGAAAAAATCACATTTGCAGTAGAAGTTATGGCTAAAAATGGTTATAATATTATAATAAAAACGAAAAAATAACTTTTAACTAGAAGAGAAAGGGAGAAATCATGCTGATCAGATTTAATGTAAAAAATTTCTTGTCATTTGCTGAAAGAGAAGACGGTGGCTCAGAAGAGTTTTCTATGATTGCAGGAAAAGTAAGGAATAAAAAAGAACATGTATATGATAATGAAAAAATAAAGTTATTAAAATTTGCAGCAATTTATGGGGCAAATGCTTCAGGAAAGTCCAATCTGGTGAAAGCTATGGATTACATGAGGCGAATAGTTTTATTTGGATTCCCTGTAGGATACACAGATATGTATTGTAAAGTAGATGAGGCAAATAGGGAAAAGGCAAGCTATTTTGAAGTAGAAATCATGCTGGGAGATAAATATTTTGCGTATGGGTTTGAAACGATTTTAAACCAAGGCAAATATATTTCAGAATGGTTGGTGGAGCTTACAAGCGATAATCGAGAAAAGTTGATTTTTAGCAGGAATATTGAAGATGGAACGTTTGAAATAGGAGATACACTGCGGGATAAGGGATTAATTGAAAAATTGAAAATGTATGCTGAGGATATTCAGGAAGATAGTGAAGTATTATTCCTTTCTATTATGAATAAGAATAAAAAAACATTGTATCAACAATATGATGAAGCAGCTGTTTTCCAAGATGTTTACAGATGGATAAAGGTTAATCTGGATATAAACTATCCAAATACTTTGATCTCAGATTATTCATATTTGGCAGAAAGCGAAAATGTTGAAGAAATTTACAGAATGATTTCTGCATTTGGAACGGGTATTACAGGTTTTAAAATGGTAGATGTGGCACCAGAGAAAGTGTTAGGAAATATTCCAAAGGCTATTCGTGAGAGTATACTTTCGGAAATTGAGAAAAAAACGGTAGAAATGAAGAATGATGAGAATGCTAAGGGATTTAGCGTTGTAATGCGGTCCTCAAAAGATTTTTTCATACTGACTATAGATAGGAATGAGAAAGTTGAGTGTAAGACGATAAAGTTTTCTCATGGAAAAGAAAATGTTTTATTTAATATATCTGAGGAATCGGATGGAACAATACGTATTTTGGATTTATTAGTAGTTTTGCTTTCAGAAGAGAATAAGACATATGTGATAGATGAATTAGACAGATGTCTGCATCCAAGTTTAACGTATAAATTTGTAGACACATTTTTGCAATTAGCGGCAAAGAGAAATATACAACTAATAGTGACAACCCATGAGTCGAGACTATTGGATTTTGATCTGCTGCGACGTGATGAAATCTGGTTTGTAAATAAAAGAAATTCAGGTGAAAGTGATATTTATTCTTTGGAAGAATATAATACACGATTTGATCAGAAAATTGATAAGGCCTATTTAGAAGGCAGATATGGAGGTGTTCCGATATTTAGTACGGTATTTCCTGTTAGTGAAAGGGGATAATGTATGCGAGAAAAGAGAACATTTGCAGAGAGAACAAAAGTATTAAAATCAGATGAAGTCAGAAAGCAATATTTTCTTATATATGAGGGATCGGAGACGGAAGTTATATATTTTGATGCAGTTCGCTCATTGCGTGGTGATATTGGAATAAACCCATTAATAGAATTAATTCCATTAATTCGTAGTTTTAGTGAGGATGGATGGAGCAATCCGAAGAAAATATTGGATAGGGTAATTGAGAATTTACGTGAAAGCAGTCCATCATCTTCATGGAAACAGTACGGAAAAAGTGAAGGCATTTGCCTATACCTGTAATATCTGCAGTGAGATATATTTTTGCAGAGAATATTTAAAGATGAAGAAATGGCATATTTTGCCGTTATATTGGTATCGAACCATCTTGTATGGGTTGAAAATGATTAAATATCAGGATTTTAGGAAATATGTAGGAGAATATCTGAGGAAGAGCAAAAAAGAATTACGAATGGCATTTTAAATGTGAAAGGGGCGCAAAATGGGGATTTTCGTAAATCCGGATAATGCAGCTTTTAGAGTAATGCTTAATTCAGAGATTTATGTGGATAAAATAGAAAAAGAATAACATGTATCAAAAAGCAGTTATCTGAAAAAGTAAGTAGTGTTCCAGACAACTGCTTTTAAAATATTAGATATGCAAGAATAAAGCTTTGGCGCTGATAAGATTACCCGATCAACTCCCGCAGTTCCTCCTGGCTAAGGCTTCCAAGGTTTCCGTTTTCACCCTTTAGGATCTCATCAGCAAGGTCTTTTTTGGCTTCCTGTAGTTTGAGGATCTTTTCTTCAATGGAGTCTTTCATGATCAGTTTGTATACAGTGACGGTTTTGGTCTGGCCTAAGCGGTGGGCGCGGTCAGTGGCCTGGTTTTGGACTGCCAGATTCCACCATGGATCGTAGTGGATGACGATGTCAGCACCGGTAAGGTTCAGACCGGTTCCGCCAGCTTTTAAGGAGATTAGGAAAACAGGAACAGAGTCTTCGTTAAATGCTTTTACCAGACGGATACGTTCTTCTTTTGGGGTGGAGCCGGTTATTTTATACCAGGAGAGACCGGATGCTTTCAGGTCTTTTTCCAGCAATTCGAGCATAGAAGTAAACTGGGAAAATACCAGCATTTTGTGGCCGCTTTCAGCTGCGCTTGCGATCAGCTCCATGCAGGCTTCCCGCTTGGCAGAACCGCCGTTGTAGTCTTCAAAACAAAGGGACGGGTCGCAGCAGATCTGGCGTATCCTTGTAAGTTCAGCCAGTACTTTCAGCTTGTTTTTGTTAAAATCGTCTTCGTTCTGGTTTTTCAGCAGTTTCTGCATATGCACCAGCTGGCCGTTGTACAGATCCAGCTGCTTTTTCTCCGGTTTTGCGTAGCGTACTTCTTCCAGTTTTTCCGGAAGATCCCGGAGAACGTCTTTTTTTAGGCGGCGCAGGATAAAGGGGGCAGTCATCTGTCGGAGTCTTTCGGATGCAGCCATATCCTTGTTTTTTACAATGGGTGTCTCAAAGCTTTTTTTGAAGGTTTCATATTTATACAGGAAACCAGGCATGAGATAATCAAAAATACTCCACAGTTCGCTGAGGCGGTTTTCAATCGGAGTGCCGGTTAATGCCAGCCGGGTCTTACTATGGATCACTTTTACGGCTTTTGAAGCGGCTGTAGTGTGATTTTTAATATACTGCGCTTCATCCAGGATCTGGAAATCGAATTTCAGTGCGTCATACTGATCGATATCTCTTTTTAAAAGGTCATAGGATGTGACCAGAATATCGTAATCCCCCTGTTTTTCAAGGATCAGCTGCCGTTCTGTCTGGGTGCCGCTTACTGGAGCTGCCTGCAATTTTGGGGCGAAACGATGTATTTCTTCGCACCAGTTGTATACAAGAGAAGCGGGAGTTACTACTAATGTATGGCAGTGTCCATTTTCTGCTTTGCAGGCAGACAGGACAGAAATGGCCTGAAGGGTTTTTCCAAGACCCATTTCATCTGCAAGGATACCGCCAAATCCAAAGTGGTCTAAAAGCCGGATCCATTTATATCCGTCTGACTGATAATTACGCATGGTGGCTTTTAAATGTTCTGGCACTTCAAAGTCAGTGTCATTAACAGACTTAAATTCACGGATCAGCTGTTTAAAATGGCGGTCGCGCTGTGTATACAGTTCTTCGGACTGTTCCATCAGACGGTTTAAGTACAGTGCCCGGTAAGCCGGAAGGTGCATTTTCCCTTTTACAAAGTCTTTTGGGGAGATCTGCAGCTGATCGAACAGGCCTTCCAGTATGAGAAGATTATCTTCAGCGTCCTCTTCTAATTTCAGAAAATCCCCATTTTTCAGGCGGAAGAATTTCTTCTTTTTCTGGTAGCTTTTCAGGATTTCCAGCAGCTCTTCGTTGGAAATGCCTTCTGCTGAAATAGACAGGTCCAGTAAGCCATTATCCAGGGAAATGCCCACGGAAAGCTTTGGTGTTTTGCGGATGGTGATCCTGCGGAAGCGGTCTGTGGTATGAACATCGCCAAGTGAGAGGAAGCGATCTATGCCTTTAGTTAAAATTTCAAAGATGGAACTTTCGTCTTTTTCGCTGTGGTAACGGCCATTTGCTTCTGTAAAGGGAAAGTAGCTTAAGACGGTTTGTGCAGCATCAAATTCCCGGTCTGGATCACGGAAGGTTTCCGGTAATATTTCTGACAGCTCTCTTTTAACCAGTGGGGCTGTGAACTGCTCACCATAGGAAACTTCTGCTTTACAGCTGATCCTGTTTTCTTCTGTGTCCAGATAGAAGGAAAAATGGGCTTTTGGGGGAAGCAGAGGCTGTATTTCGCCCAGCTTTGATTCGTCTACGTCTGCAATGCTTCGCATCCATGGCAGTGTTTTATAGTAAAACTGAGACAGATTTCGGCGGCCGATGGTGAATTGAAGCTGGCCGTCATAAGCCATAGCTGCCAGTGGAGCAATCTCTTTTATCCGGTCCTTGGAAATGCGGTTAAAATAAGGTGGCGCTACATAATAAGAAGCATTTGCACCGTTAATGGTTTCGTGAAGAGAACCGGTTATGCAGATGCCATCGAAACATTCATCAAATGGCAGTGAATTTTCACTGGCATCTGTCAAGGGTGCTGAGTAGCCTGTTACTGTGTACACAGGTGACAGCTCTAAGGAAAGAGGGAGAGATGCATCGTGGCAGGTGAGCATTTCTTTCTTCTTTTTGGATCTGTCATAGGAGGACAGCTCTATTGTGTGATTTCCAATGGCTTCGTACAGATCGTCAATGCGCTGGCCAAAGAGAGGAAGTTCTTGCTTTATTTCTTCTGCATAATATGACTGGCCAGGTGAATGGCGGTAATAAGCATTGTATCTGTTTTGCTCGGTAATGTATTTTTTTATGAAAGCATAGTAGCGTTTTCCCTGTTCTGTAAGGTATTCTTCTCCCAGTTTTAAGGTGGTTTTTGTGCCGAATGGGGCTACAGCCTTTTTCTCCATCTGATCTACAAAGTGTGTCAGATCTTTAATTATATACAGGGATTTAGTGCCAATACGGAAGGAAACAGTCAGCCCATCAAAGTATTTATCGTTAAGCCGGGCCTCTAATTCTAATGTTTCTCCAGGAAGCTGGTCTGCAATGTCCAAAAGCTTATTTTGAATATTAAAAATCTGAAAGCGGCTGAGAAAATCCTGACCACCACGGTCAGTGGCATCACCGGGCTTTTCTTTTTTAATTTTTAAACCTGCAAGATAATACAGCCCAAGACCATGGATACAGGGGATCTTTGCACCGAAACGAGATCCAATGTCATAATGGGCATTGCAGCCTTTGTAAGTACAGTTACATTGGAGGATATGGGTGGAATCGCAGGTCATCCTGACTTCTGGCCGGTAGGAAGATTCAGATTTGGGAAAGCTGCCGGTAATATCCAGCTTCAGGGAATCATCCTGGGAATAGTAGTATCCTCCGGAAAATGTGGTGTTCATGCTGCTTAATTTAAGCTTGCCTTCACGCACAAAATCCAGTGCCTTTTCCCACATGGAAGTGGTGATGGGAAGGGACTTTCCCATTTCTTCCGGATGAAAGTAGGTGTATTTTCCGGGAGATGCCATAAGCTGATCTAAAATAAGGGGATTTAAAGGCGGATCCGGCTTTTCGGGTTTTGCAGGACCAGAGTCCTGGATCAGTTCAGGTTCCTGTTCGATCATGTATAAAACAGCAGCTTCGTGTTTACAACCGATCCTGCCCTGGGCATAGGGACAGGTGCAGGACATGGAGCGGACCACATCATTTTTTACCGTGACCGTGACCTGGTAGATATGAGAACTGGAACCGGTTACGGTTCCAGTATAAGTGTTGCCTGCTTTGTGGACTTTTTCTACATGTCCATTTTTATAATATAGAAATCCCCGGTTTCGGATTGTGCTGCTGAATAAGTGACTCCATCTCATGGTGTATATATCCTCGTTTTTTATCAGTATATTTTTGATTTATTTTAATAAACAGTGTATTTCGCCCGGTTGGGAGTGTATGTATCCCCGGTCTCATCCCACACACCATCTTCTCCGATCCGGTAATACAGATTTTCAGCAAGGGATTTTACATAGCAATTGCTTACCATATAGCCGTTTCCGTCAAAGTAGTACCATTTTTCTTTGATCTGGCGCCAGCTGAAGGTGGGGTAAGAGCCATCAGTATAGACGAAACGCCATTTATTTCCTACCTGTTTCCAGATGCCGTTGTCACTGTACCAGGCATCTTCTAAGGTGAGGATGTAAGGTTCAGAACCTGTGGACCAGGTGCTGTTCTGGTTGCTGGCGGTAGTGACGGCACGGACTGTGAAGGTATAGGAGCCGGCAATGTTGATGTAGTCAGAGAAGTCGTAGGAGGTTCCTTTAGAGTTTATGGTCACAAGTGTCTTGCCGTCTTTTTTCAGGCATACTTCGTAGCTGTCACTTCCTTCTATGCTGTCCCATACAGCGTTTTTGCCGCTCCAGGAAAGGTCAGTGATCTTTGGAAGCTGACCGCCGATACGGGATAAGTAGACCTGCAGGATAAGGGTACTTCCGTCACTGTCGATCTCAGCGCTCTTGTACTGGACATTGCAGCCGGACAATGAGAAGGTACGGCGGTTTGGTCTGGAAAAATGGTAGCCTTCTGCTGCGGAAAGTTCGATCTCAGCGCAGGGCCATTCACCGTAGGTCCAGGTATCATCATCTTTTAAGTATTCGCTTCCTTCTACAATAAAGGCTTTGCTGGTGGTAGAAGCGGTCAGTGTGCCTACCATTTCTCCGCCTTTTGGGGCACCATCCCAGCTAAAGGAGAGCGGAACAGAGGAAATGGCCTCTTCTCCATAGGCGGAAAATGCCAGTCCTGCACTTAAACAGGCTGCTGTTGCCAGGATACGCAAGTGTTTTTTCTGCATAAAAATATCCCCTTTCTATAATGAGTATACAAGTTTACTGAATATGGATCGTGCATAGTATAGATACATATATTGTACATCATTTATAAGGGGATGTCTAAAAATATTTACGGTTTTATGAAAGCTTTTTTACAATGAGCATTTTTGCAAAAAATTGTGTTATACTACCCATTAGTCAAAGAGAGACTGGATCAGCATTTTGATCATGGAATCACAGGTGCGGATATGCAGTTCGTTTGCTCCTATACAGCGGATGGTAGTTGCCATTAAGGTATCTTTTAAACCTGGTTCGCAGATGCTGATCATATTTGCGCAGGATTCTACGATGGAGGTCAGTCGGCCGGCTTTCTGGATGAACCGGGTGATCTGGTCCTGGGTCAGGCAGAATACAAAGTCAGTCATGGTCTCCCCTGGTGTCTGGGTGTATGTTGCATTGGAAAAAGAATAGGTTTCTTTTAGTTCATTAAGTAATTGATTGATATCCATTTTTGCTCCTCTTTAGTAAATATAAGGTTGGCGGCAAAATGTTTTTGCCCCTGACATTCTAATATAGGGCATCAGAACCTGCATTTCAAGTGAAAATTTTTCTTAGGAAGTGATATTTTATGATTTTAAGAGGTAAAAAAAGAATAAATTACATGAAAAAGGCAGTCTGTATGGTAACAGCCTGTTTGGTTTTGGGGCAGACGATGCCTGTATATGCACAGGGGACTTCCTGGATCGATCAGGTGGAGATTACGGCTCACAGAGGAGATTCCTTAAAGGCGCTGGAAAATACACTCCCTGCTTTTGAAAAGGCTATAGAGAGTGGTTCTGACTGGATCGAACTGGATGTAAATGAAACAAAGGATAATGTGCCGGTGGTTTTCCATGACTGTAATTTAAAACGGATCATGGGAAAGGATGCAAAGATCCGGGATCTGACGCTGGAGGAAATAAAAGCGGTTCATCCGGCGGACAGTATGGGACCGGCCTTTGGAGGCATAAGGATACCATCTCTGGAAGAGGCCTTAAATACCTGTAAGGGGAAGATCTCCTTAAATATTGAGATAAAAGAAGACGGGACCCAGAGTGGTGATTTTGTGGACAGAGTCATACAGCTGGTCCGGGATAAGAAAATGGTGGACCAGTGCATGATCACATCCTTTGATTATAATGTTTTAGTGAAGGTAAAGGCGCTGGAGCCTTCTTTTAAGACTGGTTATATCACTTCCAGGGATATAGGAGATCCGGGGCAGTATGTGGCTGCGGACCAGTTTATGATCAGCATCGAGCTGGTAAGGAAAGAACTGGTGGATCAGATACATGGTCTTGGAAAGAAGGCTGTGGCCTGGACCATTAATGATGCTTATTCTTTAAAAAAGTGCGAAGAGGCCCAGGTGGATAATATGATCACAGATAAGCCGGGATCCCTCCGTAGTCTTTAACGTTCATCCAGATCAATGATGGGTGTGCTCACTGGCAGACGGTTTGGCAGTGGTTGTATCCTCTGGAGGATTTTTCAACGAATCATCATTTTCAAGGCTGTTTAAGATCTCAGCCACATTTTTATCTGTGTAGCCCTTCTGTTCACGGATCATTTCCCAGATGGTGTCATGCATCCATTTGACAGTGTCGCTGAGTATTTTGTTTTCTGTGTCAAGGCGCATGATCTCAATGTTCATTTCTGCAATGATCTCACGGCTGTTGAAACGCTTATGTGGTGCGGTGATCCGTTTTATGTAAGACGGATTGCCCTTTAAGATCTCAAGGGCCAGATAATCGTCCCTTTCTTTACATCCCATGTCCATAAATTCCCTGTAATGCATACGCACCATATGCATCTCATCCGGATAGAAGCATCTGGGACACTGTGGATGGCGTGAAGTCTGGTAGTAGGCGTAGTATCCGCATTTTGGACAGTAAAAAACAGCAAGTTCTCTCATCACAAATCCCCCTTTGAGTAAAATGTTCGTTTAAAAAAATCCTTACACTATAAATAACGCGCGAATCCCCAAAATATACCGCCTGTTTTTAATTTTTTTCAAAATTCGTCAAAATGCACAAAAAAAGGCGCTCCTTTTTGTGAACGGATGATAAAGGAGCGCCTTTTTTGGTGAAAGCTGTATAGCCTGCCATAAAGTGTGGCAGAGATTTTATTACTGGATGATACCTTCTGTATTAACAGTCCAGATCACTTCATTTTCGTCTTTGAAGTCTTTATATCCGCTGCCAAGCTCTGGCTTAGATGCAGATTTGGAGGTTGAACCGGCTTTCTGGACTGTGCCGTTTACATTTACCAGGTAACGGATGCCGTCTAAGGACATTGGTGCAAAGCGCAGATCCCTGTCGGCTTCCTGGCGGAGACCATTTACATAGAGGGTGTTGTCTTTGATGCCGTGGTAGCCCTGACCTTTTTTTGTGCCTTCTGCGTGGAAGAGCCAGTTCTGGGTCTCGCCAAGATCCTCGTCATAGATGGTCTGTTTGCCGGTTTTCATAACACCTTCTTCATCAAAATAGTAGTTAGCGTAAACGCCTTCTGAGGTTTTTACAGACTGCTTTCCGGTCTGCATTTCACCGGCAGTGTTAAATGCGTATTTTTTGGACTCAATGGTGAAGATCTCAAGTCCTTCTTTTCCGTAGTAAGGAGTACCGTTTTTAAAGTAGAAGCGGAAATATTCGCCGTCTTCGCTGATGTTTTCCACACCTTCAATGGTGCGCCAGCCGGAAGCACGTTTTCCGTCCTCGTCATAGTATTTGTAGCCTGAGATGGCTGGAAGAGAAGCAGTAGAAGCAGCAGTTTCCTCTGATCCGTTGTTTTCTGCAGCTTCAGCGTTTGAACCAGTGGCGGTCTCTGTGTTTTCAGCATCGGTATTTTCAGAACCGGAATTTTCAGTCAGCTTCTCAGCTGGATTTTTGTCAGCAGCAGGAAGCTTATACCAGCCGGTCTGCATTTTTCCGTCTTCAAAGGTATAGTAAGCACCGTCGATCTTTTTATCTACTTCATTTTCTACGCGGCGGCCGTTGCCATCAAAGTAATACCATGCTTCCAGATCTTCCGGGTCATCTGTTTCTTCTTCTAAAAGGACCCATCCGGTCTTTCTGCTGCCGTCTTCCCCAAGGTAATAGTTATAGCCATCTACCTGGATGGAACCGGTTTCCATGATGCTGTCTTCGTTAAAGTAGTACCAGCTGCCGTTAATGGAAGCCCAGGTGGAAGTTAAGGCTTTGCCGTCTTTTCCATAATAGTAATAGAGGAATTCAGGTGCATCATCTTCGTTCCAGTAGTCTTCGTTTTCAATGGAGACCCACTGATAGGTGACGCGTTTACCTTCGTCGTTTACATAGTATTCATCTACCTGCTGTGAGTAAGCGCGGATCCCGTCTGAGTTTAAGTAGTACCAGTCATTCCCGGATTTTTTCCATGTATCAGTAAGGGGATCTCCGTAGGAATCGTAGTAGTACCAGTTGCCGTTATCTTCGGTCCAGCCTGCTGCTTTTGCATAAGCAGGGAACGCCATGGATGCAGTAAATACTGCGGTGGATAATACAGCCAGAAATGTTGCCTGTTTTTTCATAATATTAAATCTCTCCTTTTTAATGTGTTGATCGTAGTTTGCCGGTGGCTGTTGATCTGTTGTCTGCATTACGTAGGTCATTATAACCAGGCTGGATCTGCCTTTCTAGTGAATGTTACTGGTAAGTCTGGGCATGGTTTCCACACCTGGGAACAGGTGAGAAGGGGACCCCCTTAAGGAAAAAGACAGTATGTTTTTTAAGGATTTTGTGGTATGCTTGTTTTCAGATAGATCAATGGGTAAACGGACTTAAAGGAGAAGACTATTATGAGGATGAAAGTTTCAAATTATATTTCTGAAATGTTAGTGAAGGCCGGTATCCACCAGGCATTTATGGTTACTGGAGGCGGTGCCATGCATCTGGATGATGCACTGGGACATCAGAAGGGACTTCATTGTATTTATGATCATCATGAGCAGGCCTGTGCCATTGCAGCAGAAGCATATGCCAGGATCCATAATAAAATGGCAGCTCTTTGCGTAACAACAGGCCCCGGGGGCACCAATGCCATTACCGGTGTGCTGGGAGCGTGGCTGGATTCGATCCCTATGATCGTGCTTTCAGGACAGGTGCGCTATGATACCACAGCCCGCTGGTCAGGCACAGGCATCCGCGCTATGGGGGATCAGGAATTTGATATCTGTAAGGCCATTGACTGTATGACTAAGTATTCAGAAATGGTCATTGATCCTATGCGTATCCGTTATTGTATGGAAAAGGCATTGTATCTGGCTGATTCCGGCCGCAAGGGTCCAAGCTGGCTGGATATTCCTTTAAATGTCCAGGGCGCTTATGTGGAAACAGATGAGCTTGTTGGATTTGACCCGGAAGATTATGAAAAAGGGGGAAATGGCTGGGCAGAGAAGAAAAATGTGCCTGCTATCCCGGAAGATGAAGCGGGCGAAGGGGAAAAACGCCAGGTCCTTCCAGAGAAAGTGACAGAAGAGACAGCAAAGACTATTATCGCAAAGATCCGTCAGGCAAAACGCCCGGTGATCAATGCGGGAAATGGCATCCGTCTGGCTGGTGCCCATGAGACCTTTATGAAGGTAGCTGAAAAGCTGGGTATTCCGGTAGTTACCGGCTGGGACAGTGAGGACTGTATCTGGGATGAGCATCCATTATATACAGGCCGCGGTGGAAATATGGGAGACCGGGCGGGAAATTTTGCTATCCAGAACAGTGATCTGGTGCTGTCTATTGGCAGCCGTTTAAGCATCCGCCAGGTGGGCTATAACTATAAAACATGGGCCAGAGCTGCTTATGTGATCGTAAATGATATTGATGAGGAAGAGTTAAAGAAGCCTTCCATACATGTGGATATGCCGGTCCATGCAGATGCAGCAGACCTGCTGGCAGTGATGGATCAGTGCCTGGATCAGGTACTGGAGGCAGAAAAGGATACACTTCCAGATAGTTTAAGTGAGCCAGGGAAGAAGCAGGTCTTTGCTTATGGTGAAGGCATTAAGGGAATGACCTGGAATGAGACCTGTGCTATGTGGAAGAAAAAATATCCGGTGGTACAGGAGAAGCACTGGGCCCAGAGTGAAGAGAAGGCAGCTAATGTATACGCAGCTATTCAGGCTATCAGCAGCCGTTTGAAGGAAGACCAGATCACAGTAGTGGGAAATGGTTCTGCCTGCGTTGTAGGCGGTCATGCCCAGATCATTAAAAAGGGACAGAGATTTATCTCCAATTCAGCAGTGGCGTCCATGGGATATGATCTTCCGGCAGCGATCGGTATCTGGGCCGCTTCCAGAAAAGACGGTGCTTACAGCATGGGCGCTGCCAGGGAAGGAGAAGATGTGATCCTGGTAACTGGTGACGGAAGCATCCAGATGAATATCCAGGAGCTGCAGACCATTATCCACCATAAAATGGGAATTAAGATCTTTCTGATCAACAATGGCGGCTATCATTCCATCCGCCAGACCCAGAAGAATTTCTTTGGTGAGCCGTTAATAGGCATTGGATATGACAGCGGCGACCTCAGCTTCCCGGATATGGAGAAATTGTCAGCTGCCTATGGTTATCCTTATGTGAGAGCAGAGCATAATGGGGAGCTGGCAGAGGCTGTGGAGAAAACACTGGCAATGGAAGGACCTGTGATCTGCGAGATCTTTGTATCTACGGATCAGAACTTTGAGCCTAAGTCATCTGCGAAACGTCTGCCGGATGGAACACTGGTATCTCCTCCATTGGAAGATCTGGCTCCCTTCCTTCCTGATGAGGAAATGGATGAGAATATGATCATTCCAAGGATCAAAGGATAAATGTAAGTAAAAAAGAGATGTAACTAAGCGATGTAAAAAATAAAAGATGTAACTAAGAAAGGACCGATCATCCTATGACTGTGATCGTTACAGGAGCTACCAGTTTTATTGGAAGGGCAGCTGTAAAAGAGCTTTTGGTAAATGGGGAAAATGTGCTTGCAGTATCCCGGCCGGCATCTGCCGGGGCCGGGGCATTACAGGAGCTTTTTAAGGATTTAAAACAGCGGGCAGAGCAAAAAGGAGAGAGCATTGGAAATCTGGAACTTTGCTTTTGTGAGCTGGGAGAGATTGAAAAACTGGAAAAAATTTACAATAAAGAGGAATTGCAGGCAAAAGCATGGCTTCATTTAGGCTGGGACGGCGCAGGCAGTGACAAGAGAAAGGATGTAAAGCTGCAGGAAAAGAACATTGGTTACGCTATTCAGGCTCTTTATACAGCGGCGGCTCTTGGCTGCAGCCGTTTCCTGTTTTCCGGCTCTCAGGCAGAATATGGGATCTGTGATAGCTGGATGAAAGAGGAACAGCAGTGTCATCCTGTATCTGAATATGGAAAGGATAAGGTACTGGTGTATCAGCAGGCATCGAAGGCAGCAAAGGAACTGGGGGTGGATTACATCCATACCCGCATTTTCAGTGTATATGGCCCAGGTGATCATCCATGGTCTCTTATTAAGACCTGTATCCGTACCTTTTTATCCGGCGGACATATGGAAATGGGGCCATGCACCCAGCAGTGGAACTTCCTGTATGTAGGGGAAGCAGCCAGGATACTGGTAAAACTTCTTCTTGGCAAAGCCGCAGCAGGCGTGTATAATGTGGCAGGAGAAGATACAAGACCTTTAAAAGAGTATATAGAAGAGTTATTTATGATCTGCGGTGAAAAAGGAAGCTATGAATTCGGGTACCGGCCGCCAAATGCAGAAGGCTGTGTTTCCCTGATGCCGGAGCTTAGCAAGCTGAAAAATGCCATTGGTTTTCACCAGCAGGTATCATTTAAAGAAGGAATTTTGGAGACTATAAAAGGAGAACAGGTTAAATGAAACGTTGTATTGCCTGCGGAGCTCCTCTTTGGGAGACCCCGCTTCTTACATTAGATAATATGCCGGCATCTGCGCAGCATATGCCTGATGCAGACCATGTGGGAGCAGATAAGGGACTGACTTTGGATCTATGCCAGTGCAGCGGCTGTGGTCTGGTGCAGTTTGACTGCGAGCCTGTGGATTATTACCGGGATGTGATCCGTGCCGGTGGATATTCTACCACTATGGCAGAGCTTCGCAGAAAGCAGTATAAACATCTCATAGAGACCTATCACCTGGAAGGCAGGCGATTTATTGAAGTTGGCTGCGGACAAGGGGAGTTTTTGCAGGTTTTAAAGGAATTTCCGGTAGAGGTCCATGGAATGGAACATGATCCGGAGTTAGTGAAGCTGGCAAAGAGCAAGGGTATTGATGTGGTACAGGGCTTTACAGAGACAGAGGATACAGTGATCCCAGGGGGACTTTACGATGTATTTTTGTCCTTTAATTTCCTGGAACATCAGCCGGATCCGGTGACTATGCTCAGGGCCATCTGGAATAATCTGGAAGATGATGCCATAGGACTGGTCACTGTGCCCAGCTTTGAGTATATTATGGAACACAGCAGCTATTATGAGCTGATCCGTGACCACATTGCGTATTATACCTTTGATACTCTTACCTCTCTTATGGAGCGCTGCGGCTTTGCAGTGTTAGAGGCGTCTATGGTTAACAGGGATACCTTATCTCTGGTGGTGCGCAAGCGTCCCCAGATGGAGACAGAAAACCTCCTTGATTGTTATGTAAACCTGCGTTCTGAAATGGACACATATATGAAGTATTTGAAGGCATGGAACAAGAAGGTATGTATGTGGGGTGCCAGTCATCAGGGCTTTACCCTGGCGGCTACTACCAGCCTTGGGAAAAATGTGGAGTATATTATTGATTCTGCCCCATTTAAGCATGGCAAATTTGCTCCTGCATCCCATTTGCCTATTGTACCGCCGGATCATTTTGAAGAACATCCGGTAGATGCTATTGTGATCACAGCTCCCGGCTATACAGACGAGATCGCAAAGATCATCAGAGAACGTTTTGGTGAAAAGATAGAGATACGTGCCATGCGCTCTAATCATCTGGAAATGGTTTAGGGGGAAATGGAATGAGAATAGTCATAACAGGAGCTACTGGTTTTATTGGAAGTAATCTGGCGAAACTGTTTTTGGAGAAAGGGGCAGAGGTTTTTGCACTGGTGCGTCCGGAGTCCAGCCATTTAGAGGCACTTCCAAAGGATGAAAAACTTCATATGGTTTCCTGTGGTTTAAGCAATGTAATGGACTGCATAGGCCAGATCGGACAGGCAGATGCTTTCTTTCATCTTGCCTGGGGCGGTGTAAACCGTCAGGAGATCGACTCGCCACAGGTCCAGGCAAAAAATGTGGCCGGTTCTTTAGAATGCATCCGTGCAGCAAAGGAGCTTGGCTGTACCATGTTTATGGATGCCGGTTCCAGAGTGGAATATGGCCTGACAGACGGTTTTATGCAGGAGGATATTGATTGTCATCCTGTAAACCAGTATGGAAAGGCAAAATGGGAGTTCTACCAGAAAGCAGCACCTCTTTGCACAGACCTGGGACTCCATTATGTGCATCTGCGCTTTTTCAGTGTATATGGAACAGGGGATCATCCCTGGTCTATTATTTCCACACTGGTCCGGGAGCTTCCGGCGGGAAACAAGGTTTCTTTGAGCGCCTGCAGGCATCAGTGGAATTTTATGTACATTGATGATGCAGTGGAAGCTGTATATGAATTGTATACACATCTGCCCCAGTCAGCAGAGGAAGGGTTTAAGAAAAACGGACTTGTAAATACGATCGTAAATATTGCAGGCAGGGACACCAGGGTGTTAAAGGACTTTGTTGAGGAGATCCATACCATTGCCGGCGGCGCAGGCCAGCTGGAATATGGCACCTTTGTCCAGGCAAAAGAAGGCGCGCTTTCCATAAAGCCGGATATTTCCCGCCTTATGCTGCTTACCGGTGGCTGGCAGGAAAGATTTACCTTCCGTAAAGGCATTGAGACGATGATGAAAAAAGAGAAAGAGAACAAAAACCTATGAAAAAGATCAGTGTATTGATTCCCTGTTATAATGAAGTGGAAAATGCAGGCCCTATCAGCAAGGCAGTTACCGATATTATAGAGAAGGAGCTGCCCCAGTATGACTATGAGCTTGTATTTATTGATAATGATTCCACTGACGGCACCCGTGATGTGATCCGGGAGCTTTGCAGGCAGAATCCGAAGATAAAGGCTATTTTTAATGCCAGAAACTTCGGTCAGTTTAATTCCCCCTACTATGGCATGCTTCAGGTGACAGGTGACTGTGTGATTGAAATGGTAGCGGATTTCCAGGATCCGGTAGAAATGATACCAAAGTATGTCCATGAATGGGAAAAGGGCTATAAGATCGTTATCGGTATTAAGACCAGCAGCAAGGAAAATAAGGTTATGTACTGGCTTCGTACCTGTTATTATAAGGTCATTAAAAAGATGTCAGAGGTAGAGCAGATCGAGCATTTCACAGGCTCCGGCCTTTATGACAGGGAATTTATTGAGATCCTGCGTAAATTAGATGATCCAACGCCATTTTTACGTGGTATCGTGGCAGAGCTTGGCTACAAGCGCAAGGAGATCCCTTATGAGCAGCCAAAACGCCGTGCAGGTAAGACACACAACAACTTTTACCGTCTTTATGATGCGGCTATGTTAAGTGTTACTTCTTATACAAAAGAGGGACTTCGTCTGGCCACTATTTTCGGCGGTATCTGCGCAGCAGGAAGTATGATCATTGCACTGGTTTATCTGGTAATGAAGCTGATCTGGTGGGACCGTTTCCCGGCAGGTATGGCGCCAATGCTCATTGGAATGCTGTTTTTAGGCTCTGTCCAGTTATTTTTCATTGGTTTTCTGGGTGAGTATATTATGAGTATCAACCAGCGTGTGATGAAGCGTCCTCTGGTCATTGAAGAAGAAAGACTGAATTTTGACCAGAAAAGGGAAAATGCTAATAAGGACGTAAATGCAAAGAACGTAGATACAAAGGACGTAGATACAAAGGACGTAGATACAAAGGACGGTAAGGAAAATGAAGTATAAGGTAGATGTGGTCCGTATCCGTGAAAATTCGATCACATTAAACGGCTGGGCACTGGGAAAGTCACCGGAGAGCAAGGTCACTTTCCGGGTAGAGGATGAACATCACCAGCCGGTGAAATGCAAAATGGTCTCTACCAGAAGAGATGATGTAAGCCAGATTTATTTTAAGAAAGTGATCGACCGGGAATTTGGTTTTGATATCCAGTTTCCTTATGAGCGGGGAAAAAGTTACTGGCTGCTGATCCGCTGTGACGGCAGACAGGCAAAGATCAAATATAATGAAGAACTGATCACAAAGAGAGCCAGTGTGGCCCATAAGCGCATGGAAAAGATCAAGGATCTGATGAACATGGAAACAGTCCACGTTGCCCTTGATTTCTGGAAGGAAAATGGTCTTCGTGCCCTTATTAAAAAGTCCTGTCACAAGATCCAGGGACTGGACAATGATTACGACTACGGTGAGTGGTATGACCTGACAAAGCCTACAGAAGAAGACTTAAAGGCCCAGAGGGAGACTCATTTTGAGTATGAGCCTTTATTTTCCGTGGTGATACCGGTATACAAAACACCGGAACGGTATCTGAAGGAAATGTTAGACTCTATTCTGGACCAGACCTATGGACAGTGGGAGGTCTGCATTGCAGACGGCAGCCCAAGAGGTCAGGATGTGGAAAAGGTTCTGAAAAAATATGCAGAAAAGGATCCCCGTATCCATTATGAGATATTAGGGGGAAACCGTGGCATTGCAGGAAATACCAATGGGGCCCTTTCTATGGCAGCCGGTGATTTTGTGATCCTGGCAGACCATGATGATACCATTCCGCCCCAGGCTTTTTATGAGGTGGCAAAGGCTATTAACAAGCATCCGGACTGTGATGTGCTGTATTCTGATGAAGATAAGCTGGATATGGATGGAAAAGCCTTATTTGATCCCCATTTTAAGCCGGATTTCAACCCGGATCTGCTTACCAGTGTAAATTATATCTGTCATTTATTTGTTGTAAAAAAGGAATTACTGGACCGGGTGGGCGGCTTCAGACAGGAATTTGACGGGGCGCAGGATTATGATTTTATCTTCCGCTGCACAGAACAGGCAAAAGAGATCGTCCATATTCCCCAGGTGCTATATCACTGGCGTTGCCATCAGGGATCAACTGCCAGCAACCCGGAAAGCAAGATGTATGCTTTTGAGGCGGGAGCCAGAGCCATTATGGCTCATTATGAGCGTATGGGAATTGCAGCAGAGAAAGTGGAAAAGGGTGTAGATTATGGTATTTACCATACTACCTTTAAGATCAAGGGGGAACCCTTAGTTTCTATTATTATCCCCAATAAGGATCACAGCAGGGATCTGGATGTGTGCGTCCGCTCTATTTTAGAGAAATCTACCTACCGGAACCTGGAATTTATTATTGTGGAAAATAACAGTACAGAGCCGGAGACCTTTGCTTATTATGAGGAAATGGAAGAAAAGCATCCGGCGTTCCATGTAGTCACCTGGAAAGAGGGCTTTAATTATTCTGCTATCAATAATTTCGGCGCATCTTTTGCAAAGGGCGAATATCTGCTTCTTCTGAATAATGATACAGAGCTGCTGGAGCCTGACAGTATACGGGAAATGCTTGGTTTCTGCCAGAGAGAGGACGTTGGCATTGCAGGCGCAAGGCTGCTGTATGCAGATGATACCATCCAGCATGCAGGCGTTGTTATTGGCTTTGGCGGTATTGCAGGACATACCTTTATCGGTCTTCATAAGGCGGAAAACAGCTATTTCCACAGGGCAATGTGCGCCCAGGATTACAGCGCCGTTACTGCGGCCTGCTTAATGACTAAAAAGTCTGTGTTTGAGGCAGTTGGCGGTTTAAGTACCGAGCTGGCAGTTGCCTTTAATGATATTGATTACTGCATGAAAGTGCGGGCGCTGGGAAAACTGGTAGTGTATGCACCTTATGCAACCCTTTACCATTATGAGTCCAAGTCCAGAGGTCTGGAAGATACACCGGAGAAGGTGGCCAGATTTAACAGGGAGGTGGCTATTTTCATTAAGAAGTGGCCGGATATCATTAAAAATGGTGATCCTTACTACAACCCGAACCTGACCCTTAGAAAGTCCAATTTTGCTCTTCGCGATCTCTTAAAAGAAAAGATCGGAGAGCCATACGACCTGTCTGTTTACGACAAGTTTGCACCTGAGGAGAAAAACAGTGATGAGTAATGCTGCGAAAGTAACGGTGGTTATTCCCAATTATAACGGACTTAAGTTTATGGAGCCATGCTTTAAGGCGCTGGAGATGCAGATCTGCCGGGATTTTGAGATCTTGGTGGTGGATAATGGCTCTGGGGACGGAAGTGTGGAATGGTTAAAGGAACATGAGATCCCAAGTATTTTCCTTGAGACAAATACCGGATTTTCCGGAGCTGTCAATGTGGGGATCAGGGCGTCAAAAACACCTTATGTGATCCTTTTAAATAATGATACGGAGCCGGACTGCCATTATATCGGGGAAATGATAAAGGCCATTGAGCGTTCGCCGAAGATATTTTCTGTCAGCAGCAAGATGATCCAGCTGTATGACCACAGCAAAATGGATGATGCGGGAGATATGTATACTCTTATGGGATGGGCTTTTCAAAGGGGCGTGGGACGGCCCTCCGGCGGCTATAACAGAGTCTTTCGGGTATTTTCTGCCTGTGCTGGGGCTGCTATTTACCGCAGGGAGGTATTTGAGACCATCGGTTATTTTGATGAGATGCATTTTGCATATCTGGAAGATATTGATGTGGGCTACAGGGCCCGTATCTATGGATATGATAATATTTACTGCCCCACAGCGGTCGTTTATCATGTAGGAAGCGGCACCAGCGGTTCCCGCTATAATTCCTTTAAGGTGCGGCTGGCAGCAAGGAATAATGTGTATCTGAATTATAAAAACATGCCTCTTTTCCAGCTGGTATTAAACAGTCTTCCCCTGGGACTTGGAATCCTGGTAAAATATGCTTTTTTCAGGAAGATCGGCTTTGGAAAGGATTACATTGACGGTTTAAAAGAGGGATTTAAAACTGCAAAACAGTGCAGAAAAGTGAAATATGATAAGAAGCATCTGAAAAATTATTTGGCTATTGAGTGGGGGTTATGTACCGGAACCCTGCTGTATATCCGGGAATTTTTGGCGAGACAGGCGGCAAAATTGTGAGTTCAGCCATTACATCTTCTTGTTTCCATCATTCATGAAAACAAGAAGCACAAATTTTATTATAATTTTAAGAGAAAAGCTATGGAATAATGGGAATGTATCATGTATAATGTTTTGAATGAACAGCTATTTTCCCCGACCGGGAAAATGAGCGGACCAGGAATCCAACAAAAGGTGATATACAATGATTAAAGATAACCAGAAAAGCCTGAACCATGTTCAGGTGCTTCTGGATGCAGTGGTGACAGCAGCAGCCTATGTGCTGGCGTGGTTTATTATCGTCAGCGGTAAGGTGGTGCCTTTAAGGGGGGCCACCCTTGAGCCGGGGCCTTATTTTGTGGCTCTTATATTTATTGTTCCTGTTTATCTGATCTTAAACGGCTGCTTTCACCTGTATGTACCCAAACGCATCCAGGGAAGACGGGTCGAATTTGCCAATATCTGTAAGGCAAATGTGATCGGTCTGATGCTTTTTACGCTGATCCTTTTCGGCGGACGAAGCTTTATTGTTCATCTGGGGTATTTCTCGACCAGAATGCTCCTGGTGTTTTTTGCTTTGAATATTCTTCTTCTGGCAGGAGAGAGACTGGCGATCCGTCTGTTTTTACGCTCTCTGCGTACCAATGGCTATAATCAGAAGCATGTGCTTATGATCGGTTACAGCCGTGCGGCAGAAGGTTTTATTGACCGGGTATCCTTAAATCCGGAATGGGGATACCACATCCAGGGGATCCTGGATGACCATAAAGATCCAGGCTATGTTTATAAGAAGATCCCGGTTTTAGGACCGATCTCCGATCTGGAGACATTTCTTGCTGCCAATACATTAGATGAGATCGTTATTACATTAAGTATCGGTGAGTACGCAAATCTGGAACAGATCGTAGCAGCCTGTGAAAAATCCGGCGTGCATACGAAATTTATTCCGGATTACAATAATATTATCCCTACGATCCCTTATATGGAAGATCTTCAGGGACTTCCTGTGATCAATATCCGCCATGTGCCGCTGACCAATGTATTTAATGCTACGGTAAAGCGTTGTGTGGATATTTTCGGGGCACTCTTTGGAATCACTCTGTTTTCACCCCTTATGCTGATCACAGCAGCACTGATCAAGATCACTTCTCCGGGACCGGTCATTTACAGTCAGGAGCGCATCGGACTGCACAACCGTCCTTTTAAAATGTTTAAATTCCGTTCCATGGAAGTCCAGGATCCAAACAAGGAGAAAAAGCAGTGGACTACTCCACATGATCCACGGGTTACTCCGGTTGGACGTTTTATACGAAAGACAAGCATTGATGAGATGCCTCAGTTTTTTAATATCCTCATCGGGGATATGAGTCTGGTAGGCCCAAGACCGGAGCGGCCTCTTTTTGTAGAAAAGTTTAAGGAAGAGATCCCACGTTATATGATCAAGCACCAGGTAAGACCGGGTCTTACAGGATGGGCACAGGTCAATGGTTACAGGGGTGATACTTCTATTACAAAGAGGATCGAACACGATCTGTATTATATTGAAAACTGGAGTCTGGGATTTGATTTTAAGATCATGTTCCTGACTATATTCAAGGGCTTTATTAATAAGAATGCCTACTGATCACTGATACAGCGCATAGCGAAAACCGTTACCATTACAATGAGGAAATGTACATGAATCACGATTTTGACAACGAATTTGAGACGGATGACGAACTGAAAAGAGGACGCAGCCGCAGAAAAGAAGGAAGGAAATACCCGTCTTCCGGACGCACAGGCAGAACTTCAGGGACAGACAGCACAGGAAGAAGCATAGGAAGAGGCAGTACAGGAAGAGGCAGCAGGACAGCTGCCGGGGCCGGAAAGAGCCGTTTAAGGACGATTATCATTTTTATTGTGGCCGAGATCATTGCCCTGGCCCTTATCGGCGCAGGCTGGTATGGAAAGCGTATGATGTCTTTGATGCAGACAGATACAGAGTTTAATAAGGCAGATATGACTAACCCCTATATTTCCATGGAAAAAGAGCAGGCAATGAGGGGCTACTGGACGGTAGCACTGTTTGGCGTGGATAGCCGTGACAGTTCTGTTGGAAAAGGAAATATGTCCGACGTTATCATTATCTGCAATATCAACCAGGAAACCGGCGAGATTAAATTAGTCAGCCTTTTCAGGGATACTTATCTGAACGTGGATGATAAGAACGGCTATAATAAGATCAATCAGGCATATTTCAGAGGCGGTCCAAAGCAGGCAGTAGAGGCCTTAAATAGGAACCTGGATCTGGAGATTGATGATTATGCTACCTTTAACTGGAAGGCAGTGGCAGATGCTATTAATATTTTAGGCGGTGTGGACGTAGAGCTGAGCAAGGCAGAGTTCTACTATATCAATGCCTATATTACAGAGACTGTAAATTCTACCGGTGTTGGTTCTTACCAGTTAAAGAGCGCCGGACCAAACCATTTAGATGGCATCCAGGCAGTTGCCTATGCACGTCTTAGGAAAATGGATACAGACTTTGCAAGAACTGAACGTCAGAGAAAGATCATCCAGTTAAGCTTTGACAAGCTTAAAAAGGCAAATTTCTCAGTTGTTAATAATGTAATGGAAGTTGTATTCCCACAGATCTTAAGCAGTGTCACTCTGGATGATGTGATCCCGGCAGCAAAGAACCTGACCCGTTATCATATTGGAGAGACAGCAGGATTCCCTGAGGCAAGAAGTGATGTGACTATGGGGAAAAAGGGTGACTGTGTTATCCCGCAGACACTGGAGAGCAACGTGATCTCTCTTCATAAGTTCCTCTTTAATGATGAGAATTACACACCAAGTGATATGGTAAAGAAGATCAGTGCACAGATCGCATCTGACACAGGTCTTTACAAGGAAGGAAAGCCAGTTGGTGATGTTGGAACCGGTGGTGGTTATACTCCAAAGGAAACAGAAGCCAAAACAGATGAAAAGAGTACACAGAAGGATAATTCAGAAAGCAGCTCTTCTTCTGATACGAACAATGAAAGCACCTCAGCTGTGGATGAGAGCATCATTGACGGCGAAACTGATTTTGAGTATGAAACAGATGAGGATGGAAATGTGATCGATCCGCCGGAAGATTATATTCCACAGACCAGCAGACACAGCTCTGAAAGCTCGTTGCATCCAGGTGAGACCAGCCAGGCACATCCGGGAGAGACCACAAAGGCGCCTCATCCGGGAGAATCCAGTGAAGGTTTAAAGCCTACAGTTCCAAGCGGTACTTTGTCACCTTCACCTGCTACAGAAGCGGCAACAACAGAGGCTGCAACCAAAGCAGTTGGTCCTGGAAGCCGTGAGACAACAGTAGCTTCACAGTTCAGCCCTGAAAACAGCATTCAGGAAGAGAATACAGGTGGTCCGGGAGCGATGATCGTACCGGCAGCCTGATGTGAGTGTGAGAATAGATGTTATAGACCGGCATATGTCTGGGCTGTAAAGGATAAATGAAGAGATTCCGCGAAAGTATGGTCTGCGGGATCTCTTTTTTTACTTCCATATTCTGCACTTGCTGAAATGATAGATTCAGTATAAAATGATGATGTCACCCTCAGGTGACATGTCCGTTAGTTTTTTAAGAAGGGAAGACGAACATACATGAGGAAAAACAGTTTATTGAAAAAGACGGCATGGATCGTTCTTTCGGCAGTCCTTTTTGGAACTGTGGCAGGAACAGTGATGACAGGTGTACAGATCGCATCTTCCGGAATGGTTTCCCAGTTTTTTGCCATTGTTTCATCAGATGAGAAACTGCCTGAACAGGGAGAAGAACTGCTGCCTGAGCCATTTCCAGGTGGAAATGTACCGGGGATCCTTCCTGAAGCGCCAGCAGTCCCGGCACCGGCTACAGATGTTTCACAGGTGGTAGAAGAGGCCATGCCTGCGGTAGTGGCAGTTGCCAGTACAGCAGTTTACCAGATGCCGGATTTTGGATTTGGCTGGTTTTTTGGAGGCGGAAGCCAGTCCTATGAAGTGCCAAGCAGCGGCTCCGGTATTATTATCGGGGAAAACGATACAGAACTTTTGATTGTTACTAACAATCATGTGGTACAGGATACAGTGTCCTTAAAGATCACCTTTGTGGATGATGCAGCAGTAGATGCAGCTGTAAAGGGAACGGACACAGATACAGATCTGGCAGTTATTTCTGTTCCGTTGGATCAGATTCCACAGGAAACGAAAGAGAAGATAGCAGTTGCAAGGCTGGGAGATTCAGATGGCTTAAAGGTTGGTCAGGGAGTGATCGCCATTGGAAATGCCCTTGGATATGGACAGTCTGTTACAGTAGGCTATGTAAGCGCGCTGAACCGGGAAATAAAGACTTCCGATGGTAATGCAAGAGTGCTGCTTCAGACAGACGCAGCTATTAATCCTGGAAACAGCGGAGGTGCTCTCCTGAATATGAAGGGAGAGGTTATTGGCATTAATGCGGCTAAATATTCATCTACAGAGGTAGAAGGCATTGGTTATGCCATTCCTGTTTCCGGTGTTCAGGATATTTTAGATGAACTGATGAACAGGAAAACACGTTCTGAGGTCGCGGAAGAAAAGCGGGGCTATCTGGGAATACAGGGAACTACTGTGGATGAGGATGCAGCAGCTGCTTTTGGTATGCCAAAGGGTGTTTATGTATACAAGATACTGAAAGACGGAGCGGCAGCTGATTCCCAGCTCAGGGAAAAGGATATTATTACTAAATTAGATGGAATGACTGTAAAGAGCATGCAGGAATTGCAGAAGTTCTTAAAAGGTTATGAAACAGGCGAAACCATAGAATTGCTGGTACAGCGCCAGGAAGATGGCCAGTATAAGGAAATACAGATCCCTGTAACACTGACCGGACTGCCGGGATCTGTGGTAAGTGGCAAGCAGTAAGGAGAAAAATGGTGGAAGATAAGAATTTTGAAGATGAAGACCTGAAGGATATTCAGGATAAGGATAAGGCTGCCCATGGCAGTCAGGATAAAGATAAGGCTGCTCATGGCAGCAGTGATAATGCAGATAATTACGAAAAGATCTGCTACATGTGCCGCAGACCGGAGAGCAAGGCGGGACCGATGATAACTATGCCAGGTGGCATGTGCCTGTGCCATGACTGTATGCAGAAGGCTTTTGATACAGTGACAAAAGGCGGTATGGATTTTTCTAAAATGCCAAATATGCCAAATATGCCTTATGTGGGCATGAATTTCAGTGATCTCACCCAGATGCCGCCGGTAAATGAGATCCCCCAGCGGCAGAAATTAAAAAAGAAGAAGGATTCGGAAAAGCAGCTGACTATGAAGGATATTCCGGCACCCCATATTATCAAGGGAAAACTGGATGAATATGTGATTGGCCAGGACAAGGCAAAGAAGGTTATGGCTGTGGCGGTTTATAACCATTATAAACGTGCCTTTTTAGGCGGAACGGATCCGGATGGTGTTGTGATCGAAAAGTCCAATATTTTAATGATCGGACCTACAGGAAGCGGAAAAACCTATCTGGTAAAGACTTTGGCAAAGCTTTTAGATGTGCCTCTGGCAATTGCGGATGCTACTTCCCTTACAGAGGCCGGATATATTGGCGATGATATTGAAAGTGTTGTTTCCAAGCTTTTAGCAGCTGCAGGAAATGATGTAAAGCGTGCGGAAAAAGGTATTATCTTTATTGATGAGATTGATAAGATAGCCAAGAAAAAGCAGACCAATACCAGGGATGTAAGCGGCGAATCTGTGCAGCAGGAGCTGTTAAAGCTTCTGGAAGGCAGTACAGTAGAAGTGCCGGTAGGTTCCAACCAGAAGAATGCCATGACACCTATGGCTACTGTAAATACGGATAATATCCTGTTTATCTGTGGCGGCGCGTTCCCTGATATGGAAAATATCATTAAGGAGCGCCTGACCAGGAAGTCTTCCATGGGCTTTGGAGCTGCTTTGAAAGACAGCTATGACAATGATCCTGATATCCTGAGCCATGTGACCAATGAAGATCTGCGCACCTTTGGCATGATACCGGAGTTTTTAGGACGTTTGCCTGTGACTGTTACTTTAAAGGGGCTGGATAAGGATATGATGATCCGTATTTTAAAGGAGCCAAAGAATGCTATCCTGCTCCAGTATGAGAAGCTTCTGGCGCTGGATGAGGTGAAGCTGGTGTTTGAAGATGATGCCCTTTCCTGGATCGCAGAGGAAGCATTAAAGCGTGGGACCGGCGCAAGGGCTTTGAGGGCCATCCTGGAAGAATTTATGCTGGATATTATGTATGAGATACCAAAAGATCCGAATATTGGGTCTGTGGTAGTCACAAGACCTTATCTGGAGAAGAAAGGCGGCCCTCTGATTCAGATGCGTCAGATGTAAACCGATCTCTCTGTTATTCCCGCAACTTGAGAAAGGTCTGCAGCAGGTCCAGAGTACCATACCCAAATTCCCTGTTGGGATAGGAAAGGGACGGATTTCTGGATGCGCCCCGGATGAGGTAGCTTTTAATAGAGGCTTCGCTCATTGTGGGGTAATTTCCCATTACAATGCCCCAGTTTAAAAGATTGGCCACTGCTCCGGCAGTAATAGCAGCGGCAGCGCTGGTACCGGTGCGGTGGGTGAATGTCTGTGTGTTTTTTAGGATACCGGAATGGACTGAGGTATTGGCAGGTCCAAGTACGTCTACTCCCGGTGCTGCCAGATCCGGTTTTACAGAATCCCTGCTGATGTAGCCGCGGCTGGAGTGGATGTAGATACTGTTATTCCTGTGATCATATGCACCTACTGTAATAGGGAGACGGGAGTTTCCAGGTACAGTGATGGTATTGGATGGATCTGGTTTTAAAAATACAGTTTCATCAGAGATAAAGCTCTGGACCGGCAGCCACATGTGGTAATCTCCTGTGAGAAACTGTGTATTGTATACACGGATCGTCCAGATACCTGCAGAGGGTTTTTCGAAGCGCATGGATACCAGCTGGCTGCCGCTTCCTGCTTCGATCAGCTCATAATTTACAGTGACTGTAGTGTTTTCCAGTAAAAATGGGATCCTGGTTTCATTGTTAGCTAAAATAGGGATGCGGTTGATCCGCTCTCCTCCGGGAGAAACAAATCCTACTGTATAAAGTTCTGTGGCAGAGGACCACAGCTCCAGGATAAATCCCCGTTCTGCTTCTTTTTTTCCAACCCTCAGTTCGACATCCTCATAAGAGGTGTCAGCGGAAAGCCTTCCTGCGTAGTGGTGGGCAAGCCCTGTTTCGTTTCCCGCTGCGATCACAGTGGCAATGCCGAAAAATCCCCCGTAATTCTGGGCTACCTGACTTAAGGGGGAACTGCCGGTATGACTGCCGTAATTGCTTCCAAGACCAAGAAGTATAACAAGGGGCTGGCGGAACCGGTCTGCAAGGACCCGCAGGTATTTAATACCCATCATAATATCGTTTTCCTGAAAAGCATCTGCTTTTTCGGGGATCAGGTAATAGTCCCGCAGATATTTCTTTGCGGGCTTTAATTTTACTATGGCAAGATCTGACATAGGGGCAGCACCTGTAAAATTTTGCAGGGGAAATGATCTTCCTGCTGCAAGGCCGGCTAAATAGGTGCCGTGGCCATTGGCATCTTTTGACGGCACAAGGGAAAATGGATCATCAGATGCAAGGGCTGAATTAATATCTTCTCTGGTAAATTCCGTTCCATAAGAAGCACCGCCCATGGGATAATAGTCAGGTACACCGGAAGTCGGAACAGAAGTGTCCTCCGGCAGTGTCTGATCCCAGATCCCAAGGATGCGGGTGGTGCCGTCTTCATTTCTGAAAGCAGGGCTGGTATAGTCAATGCCGGAATCTACGATGCCGACGAGAACGCCTTTGCCCATATTAGAAAGAGCTGGTGTCTGTAAAGCTGCCAGAATACCGGAAGCTTCCATGGCAGAGTCGTCTAAAAGGGTAAAAAGACCGGGGATGCTGTAGTAAGGATAACGTTCCAGGGAGACCGGCAGCGCTTCGTTTAAAGGAGTATAAAAAATGGCATAATCATTGCTCACATAGTCTACACAGGGAAATTGTTCCGGGTCGCGGAGGTTATTTTGCAGGGAGCCGAAGCGATAGATAAAGTCTGCCACTTCTTCAGAAGCAGGATTTAAGGTGCATGAGGGCATGGAAGTGCCTTTCTGTAAAGCTGTGTTGTTGTAAGTATATGGGATAAATGGGGATCATATGTATATTGCGGCTGTACTGCCCCTTGGTTTCATGGAAATGTACTGGATCTTAGGGTTATGAACATTGCCTGTATAACTGGACGTGATAGGGAGATTATAGTAAAATAAAAGCAGGCAGAAAAATACGGAAAATGTGTATCCATAAGTCGATCTTACAAGAAAGGACGGACCAAAATATGTTCTTACCATGGCTTACAGGCGGCATTGCCGCTCTTGACTTATTTATAAAAGACGAAATAGAACGGGAAGGCACTGAAGAATTTCCCAGAGATTTTCCTGGCACAAAAGGTTTTATACGCATTCATAAAAGCTATAATCCAGGTTTTCCCTTTGGCTTTATGAAAGAGCGCCCCCAGCTTGTAAAAGGTATTCCCCTGGCGGTCACATCTGCAGCTGCAGGCGCACTGGCGGCTCTTTTTACAAAAAAGGGCTGTGTGGCCCAGAAGATCGGCCTTTCCATGGTTTTAGGAGGCGCCATCAGCAATCTGTATGACCGCCTGGTAAAAGGTTATGTAGTGGACTATTTTTCTATTGAGTTTAAGCGTCTTAAAAATGTGATATTCAATCTTGGCGATATTTTTGTGTTTCTGGGCAGTCTGGTCTTCCTGGCCGCAGAGCTGTTAGAGGACATGAAAGACTGAATATGATGATGTTGGGGTCAAAAGGTATTTTGACCCCTCTGATACCGAATTGCTACGTGCTTTGCACTCTCGCAATTCTAAAAACATTCGTAATCCGCTCATTTTTCTTCAAAAAATGGCTTCTTACTCATGTTTTTGGCGGGTCCCAAGTTCAAAAATCCTCCTGCAAGCAAGCTTGCATCGGATTTATGACCTTTTGACCCTGGTATCATATGATGTTATGGCAAAACTGTAGTACATGGTCTTATCAGAAGCTGAACATCCCGCCTAAGGTACCTCCCAGGCTGCATACACCAAGGACCAGAAGAGAACGCCCGGCGTTAATGTCTGCTTTGGGATCCATGGCGAAAGAGGCTGCAAAAAGCACCAGAAAATAAAACATTCCGGACAGCAGTCCCCAGAAAAAGCGGCGGTTTTTTACACGTCTGCCGGTAAAAAATCCTCCTGCGAAGCAGGCGGCAAAATACACGGCAAAGATCAGCAGGTTTACCAGGCTTTCCCTAAGGCGCAGCTTATAAAGGGCAAAGGCAAGGACTCCTAAAAAGAGGGCAGAAAGCACATAGGAGAGAAAAAGAGAGCGCAGCAAAGGTTTTATAACTTTAGTTTCCATAAGATATTCTCCTAAAATATGTTTACAGTCCAGTATATTCACCGTTGCAAGCCCCGATAACCTATGTTATAATTCTATCGATAGTAATGTTTTTTCGAAGACTTTCATATACCTGTCTTTGCGGCTGATCCTTCACTGACAGGAGATCTTTTTGCAAGATCGGGCACAGAAAGATACTGGAAAAACATATTAGAAAAAAGGAGGTACTGTACAATGAAGCATGTAAAGACTTTAAATGCCAATACCTTAAAGGATACCATGAAGAAGGGCGGATGCGGCGAGTGCCAGACTTCCTGCCAGTCTGCATGTAAGACTTCCTGTACCGTTGGTAACCAGAGCTGTGAAAATTCTGCTCGCTAATGGTATAGATCGGTAAAGCATTAAATGTGCAAAGCCCCTATGGTCAAAGTGATTATAGGGGCTTTCCCATGTAGTCCGGACCGGCCGGAAGGCCAATTAAGTTTAGAAAGAGAGATTTTAGCTTTGATTCATCAGTATATTAATAATGGTTATCATATTGTTCTGGACGTAAACAGCGGTTCCGTCTATGTAGTAGATCCGGTGGTTTATGATGCCATCGCAGCTGTTTCCAAGCAGATCCCGGAAATGGATAAGCCTGAGAAGCTTTCTGAAGAAGTAACTGCAAATGTCCATAAAAAATTAGATGAAACCTATGGAAGTGAGATGGTCTGTGAGGCATTGGAGGATATCCAGGAGCTGATTAATGCAGAGCAGCTGCTTACCCGTGACATCTACCGTGATTTCGTATTAGACTTTAAGAAGCGTAAGACTGTAGTAAAGGCACTTTGCCTGCATATTGCCCATGACTGTAATCTGGCCTGTCGTTACTGCTTTGCAGAAGAAGGGGAGTACCATGGCCGCCGCGCTTTAATGAGCTTTGAAGTAGGAAAGAAAGCCCTGGATTTTCTGGTTGCAAATTCCGGAAGCAGAGAACATCTGGAAGTGGATTTCTTTGGCGGAGAGCCGCTGTTAAACTGGAAAGTAGTAAAGCAGCTGGTTGAATACGGACGTTCTTTAGAGGAAGCAAACCACAAGAAATTCCGTTTTACATTAACTACAAATGGTGTTCTTTTAAATGATGAGATCATGGAATTCTGCAACCGTGAAATGAGCAACGTAGTATTAAGCCTTGATGGACGCAAAGAGATCAACGATAAGATGCGTCCATTCCGTAATGGCAGCGGCAGCTATGACATGATCGTTCCAAAGTTCCAGAAGTTTGCTGAAAGCAGAGGACAGAAGAACTATTATGTAAGAGGTACATTTACCAGAAATAACCTGGATTTTGCAGATGATGTGATCCATTATGCAGATCTGGGCTTCCAGCAGATGTCCATGGAACCGGTAGTAGCTGATCCGGCAGAGGATTATGCTATCCGCGAAGAGGATATTCCGCAGATCTTAAAGGAATATGATAAGCTGGCGTTAGAATATATTAAGCGTAAAAAAGATGGCAGAGGTTTTAACTTCTTCCACTTTATGCTGGATTTAACAGCAGGACCTTGTGTTGCAAAGCGTCTGGCTGGCTGCGGTTCCGGTACAGAGTATCTGGCTGTTACCCCGTGGGGTGATCTTTACCCATGTCATCAGTTTGTGGGAAATGAAAAATTCCTGCTTGGAAATGTTGATACCGGTATTGTAAATACGGATATCCGCGATGAGTTCAAGCTTTGCAATGTATATGCGAAGGAGACATGCAAGGACTGCTTTGCAAGATTTTACTGCAGCGGCGGATGCAGCGCAAATGCTTATAATTTCAGTGGTTCTATTAACGGTGCATATGAGATCGGCTGTGAGATGCAGAAAAAGAGGATCGAATGTGCCATCATGATCAAGGCTGCTTTAGCAGACGAAGAGGCATAAAGGTATGAAGTATCAGGTGATCACAAAAGACGGACGGGCAAAACGCGCCCAGATGGAAACAGTACACGGAACCATACAGACACCGGTTTTTATGAATGTTGGAACCGTAGGTGCTATTAAAGGTGCTGTTTCTACTGATGATCTGCGTCAGATCGGTACCCAGGTAGAGCTTTCTAATACCTACCATCTTCATGTGCGTACAGGAGATAAGCTGATCAAAGAATACGGCGGACTGCATCAGTTTATGAACTGGGACAAGCCTATCCTTACAGATTCCGGCGGCTTCCAGGTGTTCTCCCTTACAGATCTGCGCAAGATCAAGGAAGAAGGCGTATATTTCCGCTCCCATATTGATGGCCATAAGATCTTTATGGGTCCGGAAGAAAGCATGCAGATTCAGTCAAATCTTGGTTCTACCATTGCCATGGCTTTTGACGAGTGCCCCCCAAGCCATGCAGACTATGACTATATCAGCAATTCTGTAGACCGCACTACCCGGTGGTTAAAGCGCTGCAAGGCAGAAATGGCACGTTTAAATTCCCTTCCGGATACTATTAATAAAGAACAGCTGTTATTTGGCATTAATCAGGGTGGTGTTATAGACGAGATCCGGATCCGGCATGCAGAGACCATCAGGGAGCTGGATCTGGATGGCTATGCAATTGGTGGTCTGGCTGTAGGTGAGACCCATGAGGAAATGTATCATATCCTGGATGTGACTGTACCTCATCTGCCGGAGGATAAGCCGGTTTATCTTATGGGCGTAGGAACACCTGCCAATATCTTAGAGGCAGTAGACCGGGGAGTAGACTTTTTTGACTGTGTCTACCCATCCAGAAATGGCCGTCATGGGCATGTATATACCAACCACGGCAAACTGAATCTGTTTAACCAGAAATATGAGCTGGATCACAGCCCTATTGAAGAAGGCTGCCAGTGTCCGGCCTGCCGCTCTTACAGCAGAGGCTATATACGCCATTTGTTAAAGGCAAAAGAAATGCTGGGAATGCGGTTATGTACCTTGCATAATTTGTATTTTTATAATAAAATGATGGAGGAGATCCGCGACGCCATCGAAGAACACCGTTTCGCAGAATACAAGGCGGCCAAGCTTGCCGGTATGGAAGGCAGATAGCACGCAGAAGCGGGTAAACAAAAAACTATAACTGCTGCGGCGAGGCGGCAGCAGGTGTGAAGGAGGAAAAAACTATGCAGGGAATGGGCTTTATAGTTATCTATATTGTATTTTTTGCAGCTCTGATCTATTTTACGTCAATCCGTCCACAGAAGAAGGAAAGACAGAAACAGCAGGAGATGTTAAGCAGCATTGCTGTAGGCGATACCATTCTTACTACCAGCGGTTTTTACGGTGTGATCATTGATATGACTGATGATACTGTGATCGTTGAGTTCGGCAGCAACAAAAACTGCCGTATTCCGATGCAGAAGGCTGCGATCGTTCAGGTAGAGAAGCCAGAAACAAAATAATCGTTACAGTTTGGCCATGACATCTTCTTGTTTCCATATTCATGAAAACAAGAAGCTTGGTGGAACTGTAACAAATAATCTGGTATACGAAGAGAATGAACATTAAAAATGTCGGAGGTTTGAAGCCTGGCAGTTTGTCTGCAAAGGCAAGAACATCCGACATTTTTATATAATGATCAACAGATGGCTCCGGCATATTCCGGAGCAGAAAGGCGGGGTATTTTGATCAGGAATATTGTATTTGATATGGGAAAGGTTCTGGTGGACTATTCCGGCATGCCGGTGTGCCGCCATTTTACAGATAATAAGGCACTGGCAAAGAGAATCTGCACGGCTGTGTTTGATTCCCCGGAATGGGTTCTTTTAGATATGGGTGTGATTAAAGAGAAGGACGGAATTGAGAAAATGATCAGCCGTCTGGATACAGAGGAAGAAAAAGAACTGGCTGTTAAATGCTTTGACCACTGGCATGAGTATAACATGACCGCCAGACCGGAAATGGGAGACCTGATCCGGGATTTAAAGGCAAAAGGCTATGGTATTTATCTGTGTTCCAACGCATCGGTACGTCTGCTGACCTGTTATAAAAAGGTATTGCCGGCAATAGACTGCTTTGACGGGATCCTGTTTTCAGCAGAAGTGCTGTGCATGAAACCACAGAAAGAAATGTATGGTCATTTCTTTGACCGCTTTGGTTTAAAACCGGAAGAATGTTATTTTATTGATGACCTGCAAAACAACATTGAAGGGGCAAAAGCCTGTGGCATGGACGGGTATTGCTTTGCAGATGGAGATGTGGGGAAGCTGAAAGAGACGTTGTATGGTTCTGTCCTTTCGCTTACAAAGTGAAGTCTGTAACATTAAGAATTTCTTAATAATCTATTCAAAGAACATTCAAACATTTCCAGCGATTGCATGATATACTTTAGTTACATAAGAAATGCACGAAAGTTTAAGAACTATCCTTCAACCCTTTTTGAAAATCCGAAATCCTTAGAAAAAAGCTCCGTACTGACAGGTACGGAGCTTTTTTCTGCACACCAGTATATGGTTTTGCATTTTGTGCTCTCATAATTTAAAAAACATTCGTGATCCGCACATTTTTTTTCAAAAATCTTCGTACAGGCAGCCTCCATCAGATTTTTAACCTTTTGCCCCAGGTATCATACAGTATAAGAAAAGGGATTTTTTAATGTGAATCGGGCCAGACTGGAAATTCACTGTGATGAGACAGCTTTGGACGGGATCACCGGAAAAGGCGTTGGCGTTGCAGTTTTAGATACAGGCATTTACATTCATGAAGATCTGAAGGGAAAGATACTGGGATTTAAGGACTTTGTCCATGGAAAAAAGCTTCCTTATGATGATAATGGTCATGGAACTCATGTTTCAGCCATGATCGCAGGAAGCGGAGCTGCTTCAGGGGGGATATTTAAAGGGATTGCCCCGGGAAGCCGGATCCTTGGGATAAAAGTGCTGGACAGGAAAGGAAATGGATATGCAGCAGATGTGCTAATGGGGCTTCGCTGGATCAGAGAACACAGAAACGAATATGGAATACGTATCGTAAACATTTCCGTAGGTTCTCTCGCACGCCAGGAGATGACGGAGAATTCTGTGCTGGTAAAAGGGGTAAATGCAGCCTGGGATGATGGTCTGGTAGTAGTGGTAGCGGCTGGAAATCATGGCCCAGCACCGGGAACTGTTACTACACCGGGGATCAGCAGAAAAGTGATCACAGTAGGCTGCTCTGATGACCACAAGGAAGTGGAGGTCATGGGAAGCAAAATGGTGGATTATTCCGGCAGAGGTCCTACAAAAGCCTGTGTATGTAAACCAGATATCGTGGCTCCGGGCTGCGGTATTATCAGCTGCTGCAATGAGCCGGGACATTATTTTATAAAATCAGGTACAAGCATGTCTACTCCCCTTGTATCAGGCGCCATTGCATTGCTGCTGGAAAAATACCCATCCATGAGTAACAAAGATGTAAAACTGCGTATCAGGGAACGGGCGGTGGATCTGGGACTGCCTCACAATCAGCAGGGGTGGGGAAAACTGGATGTAAAAAGGCTGCTGGCAGATGAGATATGATAATATCATCTGTCAGCAGTCATAATAAAAAAGTCTTATTTTTCCCAGCGTCCTGAAGCACCGCATGGCAGTACCAGGCCGCTTTGTGAAACAGGAAGTCCTACTTCTTCAGCCTTAACAGTTCCGCCGAATTTTGGAACGATCTCTACGCCCATCATATAAGAAAGAACAGATGGAGCAAGACCGGTCGTATAGGAGTTGATCAGGAAAAACAGCGGATCGTCAGAAAGCAGCTGAACGCAAAGCTTTACTAATGGATGGATCGCATCTTCGATCTTCCAGATCTCCCCTTTTGGCCCGCGGCCATAAGATGGTGGATCCATGATAATGGCATCGTAATGATTTCCACGGCGGATCTCACGTTCTACGAATTTTACACAATCATCTACGATCCAGCGGATGGGAGCATCAGACAGACCGGAAGAATGTGCATTTTCCTTTGCCCAGGTAACCATACCCTTAGAAGCGTCTACGTGGGTCACACTGGCTCCTGCTTTGGCAGCTGCCAGTGTAGCGCCGCCGGTGTAGGCGAACAGATTTAATACTTTAACAGGACGTCCTGATCTGCGGATCTTGTCCCCGAACCAGTCCCAGTTTGCAGCCTGTTCCGGGAAAAGACCGGTATGCTTGAAGCTAAAAGGCTTCAAATTAAAGGTAAGTTCTTTGTAGTTAATAGTCCACTGCTCCGGCAGGTCGAAAAACTCCCATTCACCGCCGCCTTTGCTGCTGCGGTGATAATGTCCGTTCATCTTTTTCCAGCCTTTATGTTTTTTGGGGATATCCCAGATCACCTGAGGATCCGGGCGCACCAGAAGATATTCTCCCCAACGCTCTAATTTTTCACCCTTGGAACAGTCAATTACTTCATAATCTTTCCAGCCGTCGGCAAGCCACATAAATTGTTTAACCTCATTTCTTCTATTATAATTATATATGATATTCCAATCTCCGCCCTGAGAGCGGACATGATGATGCGATCTGTTGAAATCACAGGATTCCAATTGAGTATAGTCTATTTTTATATAGTACGTCAAGCAATTTGGGGGCTTGCGACAGATTCTTGTAATAGAATTGAAAGATTAATCTGGTTGAACAATGGCAAAACTCTTGATACAATAGTTATAAAGCACAAACTGTATGCAAAAAAGGATCTGCAGCAGTTTTCGGGGTGAACGCAGAAGAAGAGAGGAACAGGGCATATGAGAAAGAGCGTAAAAGCAGCCTGGTTTCTGGCAGCTTTCTTATCAGCAGGGCTGGCAGCATTTCCGGCTATGGCAGCACAGGGATGGGCGCAGGAAAATAATACCTGGGTTTATTATGACAGCAATGGAAACAAAGTATATAATGAATGGAAAAAGGGTGCAGACGGTCAGTGGCGTTATCTGAACGGAGAAGGATGTATGACAACCAATGCCTGGGCTGATTCTAATTATTATGTAGACAGCAATGGTATTATGGTCACTGATAAATGGTTAAAGACTACTTCTGACAGCGGGGAAGAGGAATGGTACTATTTTGGAAGTACGGGAAAGACTCTTGATGACACCTGGAAGAAGATCAGTGATAAGTGGTATCATTTTGATGGAAATGGCCGTATGGAAAAGGGCTGGATCTTAGATGATATGTATTATACAGGTGATGACGGTGTTATGCGTACCGGATGGCAGAAGCTGTATCCACCGGATAACTATGAAGAAGACTCAAACAAGGTGATCCCAGGCGCAGAAGGCGGCAGCGTAGATTATGGTGAGGATGGCCAGTATTGGTTCTATTTTGGCACCAGCGGTAAAAAGTATGTGCCAAGTGACGGCAATGACAACGGAGATTACGGCACCAGAAAGATAGATGGTATTTATTATTGCTTTAATGATGAGGGTATTTTACAGATGGGATGGAAAAATGTAAGAGGAAATTCCGATTCCATTAAAGATTATATGTATTTTGGCCCGGACGGAAAAGCAAAGATTGGCTGGTATTCCATAGAACCGCCGGAAGAGCTGAAAGGCTATGACGGGGATGTGGAGTGGTTCTATTTTGCAAATAACGGAAAGCCCAAGGCTTCTGATACCAATCATCTGAATACACAGGGATTAACAAAGATCAGCGGAAAGACTTACTTATTTAATAAGCAGGGCAATCCGGTTTATGGCTTGAAAAAAGTCTATATTGGTTCCGGTGACAGCAACTGGACTGCTTTCTACTTCGGCACAAAGTCCCAGAGCTGTGTACAGCGGGGCAAAATAAAAGTAGAAGAAGACGATGGAAATAAGACAGAGTTCTACTTCAGTGAAAACGGTCGTGGCTATACGGGGGTTAAGGACAATTACCTTTATTATAAGGGTAAGCTTCAGAAAGCTACTGACGGACAGAAATATGTATGTTTTAAGATCGACAGCAGCAATTATGTAGTAAACTCTTCAGGAAAGGTAATGAAAAATACCACAGTTAAGACCAGTGATGGAGTAAAGTTTAAAACAAGCTCCAACGGTTCTTTAAGTTCGGCAGATGATGACAGTGATGTAAGCTCTTATTTCACAGAGCCGGAAGAGCCGATCTGTACGGAAGACTGATAAGTCTGTACCGGTTTCTTCTATATTAATATTAATAGGACTAAATAGGCGTGATAGTGTGCACAGATACAGGCAGATGTGTTATTGATTAAAAGGATTCAGGGTGAATATGAGAAAAAATAAGGGTAAACAGGTGGGAAAAGCCTGTTTCCATATTCATGAAAACAAGAAGCATGGTGGGTCCATCATATGCTGATTTGGATGAAAAAGTGCTTATGCAAGCAAGCTTGCAACACACTTTCTCATTTAAATCAGCATATGGCTGAGCTGTAACAAATTATTTTAAAAAAAACAAAAAAATACTTGCATTTCCTGATGATATATGTTATCTTAGAACAGCTGTGACATGATAGCAAAGAAACGTGAGGTTGCTGCCTTGCAAAGGGCAGGTTTTCCGTGGAGCGAATGTCAAGTTAGGAAACTGGCGACAAGTCACTGTACCAATTAAAGAATCTGCAAACAAGAGCAGGATCAGTGTGGAGTTCTATGAGGACACACACGGAAACGTGTACAGTCACCGCTTGTCGTACTTGGTTTATAAAGTGCGAAAAGGAGGCGACTTTTTTTATGGCAAGTCAAGTAATGAGAATCACATTAAAAGCTTATGATCATCAGTTAGTAGATCAGTCCGCTGGAAAGATCATCGAGACAGTAAAAAAGACAGGATCTCAGGTGAGCGGACCAGTGCCGTTACCAACCAAGAAAGAGGTTGTAACAATTCTGCGTGCGGTTCATAAGTACAAAGATTCCAGAGAGCAGTTCGAGCAGAGAACTCATAAGAGACTGATCGATATCACTGCACCAAGCCAGAAGACAGTAGATGCACTGTCCAGACTGGAAATGCCAGCTGGTGTATTCATCGACATCAAGATGAAAACAAAATAATCCCAGTAAGCATTAATGAATAAGTTTATATCCTGAAGGGTTTAGATATAGAAGCAACACTACATTCCTGTAGGAATCAACATACCGGCAACGGTTCATAGTGTTCCACGTATATTAGGCTGTTCTAGGATGAATGCGAAAGCATTCCGCTGTAGATCATGAAACAGGAGGTAAGACAATGAAGAAAGCGATTTTAGCAACAAAAGTCGGAATGACCCAGATCTTCAATGAGAATGGTGTGTTAGTTCCGGTAACCGTACTTCAGGCAGGACCTTGTGTAGTAACCCAGGTTAAGACCGAAGAGAATGACGGTTACAAAGCAGTACAGGTTGGTTTCGTTGACAAGAGAGAAAAACTTGTTAACAAGCCACAGAAAGGCCACTTTGATAAGGCTGGCGTATCTTACAAGAGATATGTGAGAGAATTCAGATTTGAGAATGCGGAAGAGTATTCTGTAAAGGATGAGATCAAGGCTGAGATCTTCGCAGCAGGCGATAAGATCGATGCAACCGCTATTTCCAAAGGTAAAGGCTTCCAGGGCGCGATCAAGAGACACGGACAGCACAGAGGACCTATGGCTCATGGTTCTAAATTCCATCGTCATCAGGGTTCCAATGGTTCCGCTACTACCCCAGGCCGCGTATTCAAGGGCAAGGGAATGCCTGGACAGATGGGTCACAAGCAGATCACTGTTCAGAATCTTGAAGTAGTTAGGGTTGACGCCGAGAACAACCTGATTCTGGTTAAGGGTGCAGTTCCAGGACCTAAGAAATGCCTGGTTACTGTAAGAGAAACCGTTAAGGTTGAAAGGTAAGCTTTTATAGGAAAGGAGGAATACACAGATGGCAAACGTATCTGTTTACAATATGGAAGGTAATGAAGTTGGCACATTAGAACTGAACGATGCCGTGTTCGGTGTAGAAGTAAACGAGCACCTGGTACATCTTGCAGTTGTTGCACAGCTTGCTAATAAGCGTCAGGGAACACAGAAAGCTAAAACACGTTCTGAGGTTTCTGGCGGTGGCAGAAAGCCATGGAGACAGAAAGGAACCGGTCATGCAAGACAGGGTTCAACAAGAGCTCCACAGTGGAAAGGCGGCGGTGTTGTATTTGCACCAACTCCTAGAGATTACACAATCAGACTGAACAAGAAGGAAAAGAGAGCAGCTCTTAAGTCCGCTCTGACAAGCCGTGTTCAGGAGAACAAGTTCATCGTTGTTGAAGAACTTAAGTTTAATGAGATCAAAACAAAGAACTTTAAGAATGTTCTGAACAATCTGAAGGTTAACAAGGCTCTGGTTGTTTTAAGCGAAAGCGATGAGAACGCAGTATTATCTGCAAGAAACATTGCTGATGTTAAGACTGCTCAGGCTGGAACCATCAATGTATACGACATTCTGAAGTACAACACAGTTGTTGCTAGTAAGGCAGCTGTTGCATCCATCGAGGAGGTATACGCATAATGGCAGATATCAAATACTATGACGTCATCTTAAAACCAGTTATCACTGAGAAGAGCATGAACGCTATGGGTGATAAGAAGTATACTTTCATGGTACATGTAGACGCTAACAAGTCTATGATCAAAGAAGCAGTTGAGAAGATGTTCCCAGGAACCAAGGTTGCTTCCGTAAACACCATGAACTGCGATGGCAAGACAAAGAGAAGAGGAATGACTTTCGGAAAGACCGCTGCTTCCAAGAAAGCTATTGTTAAGCTGACCGAGGATAGCAAGGAGATCGAAATCTTCCAGGGCTTATAATTTAAGACCCATCACCCCGCCGGGTATGTGCCCGGCCGGAGAACTTATACGGCTTCTATAACAGCCGTGAAAAGAAAAGAAAAGGAGTAAATGTCATGGGAATTAAGAAGTATGGTGCTTATACACCTTCCAGAAGACATATGACCGGTTCTGATTTCAAGGAAATCACCAAGAAAACTCCAGAGAAGTCTCTGGTAGTATCTCTGGCTAAGAACGCTGGTCGTAACAATCAGGGTAAGATCACTGTTCGTCACAGAGGCGGCGGCAGCAGAAGAAAATATAGAATTATCGATTTCAAGAGAAACAGCAAGGATGGTATCCCGGCAACCGTTATCGGTATCGAGTACGATCCAAACAGAAGTGCAAATATCGCACTGATCTGCTATGCAGATGGAACCAAGTCTTATATCTTAGCTCCTCAGGGATTAACTGATGGAATGAAGGTTATGAGCGGTGAAACTGCAGAAGCAAAAGTTGGTAACTGCATGCCACTGTTCCATGTTCCAGTAGGTACTCAGGTACACAACATTGAGCTGTATCCTGGTAAGGGTGGTCAGCTGGTTCGTTCCGCTGGTAACTCTGCTCAGCTTATGGCTAAGGAAGGCAAGTATGCAACCTTACGTTTACCTTCAGGTGAAATGAGAATGGTTCCGATCATCTGCCGCGCAACAATCGGTGTTGTTGGCAATGGCGAACACTCCCTGATCAACATTGGTAAAGCTGGTAGAACCCGTCACATGGGCATCAGACCTACAGTTCGCGGTTCCGTTATGAACCCGAATGATCATCCACACGGTGGTGGTGAAGGAAAGACCGGTATCGGCCGTCCAGGTCCATGCACACCTTGGGGCAAGCCTGCTCTGGGTCTGAAGACCAGAAAGAAAAACAAGCAGTCTAATAAGTTGATCGTAAGAAGACGTGATGGCAAAACCATCAAATAATTAAGGAGGTTAAGAACACATGGCTCGTTCACTGAAAAAAGGACCATTTGCAGATGCACATCTGTTAAAGAAAGTAGACGCTATGAATGCAGCAGGACAGAAGCAGGTAATCAAGACCTGGTCCCGTCGTTCAACAATCTTCCCTCAGATGGTTGGTCACACAATCGCTGTACATGACGGAAGAAAACACGTTCCGGTATACGTTACTGAGGATATGGTAGGACACAAACTGGGTGAGTTCGTAGCAACCAGAACCTACAGAGGCCACGGTAAAGACGAGAAGAAGTCCGCTGTTAGAAAGTAATCCACAGGTAAATTGAAAGGAGGTTTTACAAATGGCAAGAGGACATAGATCCCAAATTAAGAGAGAAAGAAATGCCCAGAAGGACACCAGACCAAGCGCAACACTGTCTTACGCTAGAGTGTCTGTCCAGAAGGCTTGCTTTGTATTAGATGCCATCAGAGGCAAAGATTTACAGACCGCACTTGGTATTGTAACTTACAATCCTAGATATGCTTCCAGCTTAGTAAAGAAGTTACTGGAATCAGCAGCAGCAAACGCTGAGAACAATAACAACATGGACCCTGCAAAACTGTACGTAGAAGAGTGCTATGCAAACCAGGGACCGATCATGAAGAGGGTTAGACCGAGAGCTCAGGGCCGTGCTTACAGAATCGAGAAGAGAATGAGCCACATCACTGTAGTTCTGAATGAGAAATAAATAGGAGGCAAATATGGGACAGAAAGTTAATCCACACGGCATTAGAGTCGGTGTTATTAAAGACTGGGATTCCAGATGGTATGCAGAAGCTGATTTTGCAGACAACCTGGTTGAAGACTATAATATTAGAAAGTTCCTTAAGAACAAATTAAAGAGCTCCAGCGTTTCCAAGATCGAGATCGAGCGCGCATCTGACAGAGTGAAAGTTATCATCTACACTGCTAAGCCAGGCGTTGTTATCGGTAAGGGCGGCGCAGAGATCGAAAAGCTGAAAGCAGAAGTTCAGAAGATGACTGCTAAGAAGCTGTTCGTAGACATCAAAGAGATCAAGAGACCAGACAGAGATGCTCAGCTGGTTGCTGAATCTATCGCACAGCAGCTTGAGAACCGTGTATCCTTCCGTCGTGCTATGAAGTCTACCATGGGCAGAACCATGAAGGCTGGCGTTAAGGGTATCAAGACTGCAGTTGCAGGTCGTTTAGGCGGTGCTGATATGGCTCGTACAGAGTTCTACAGCGAAGGTACTATTCCGCTTCAGACATTAAGAGCAGATATTGACTATGGTTTCGCAGAAGCAGATACAACCTACGGCAAGATTGGCGTTAAGGTATGGATCTACAAAGGCGAGGTACTTCCTACTAAAGGAAATAAGGAAGGGAGCGATAAATAATGTTAATGCCTAAGAGAGTTAAGCGTCGTAAACAGTTCCGTGGATCTATGGCCGGCAAGGCATTAAGAGGCAATACGATCTCTAACGGTGAGTACGGTTTAGTCGCTACTGAACCATGTTGGATCAAATCAAACCAGATTGAAGCAGCCCGTGTTGCTATGACCCGTTATATTAAGCGTGGTGGTAAAGTCTGGATTAAGATTTTCCCGGATAAACCTGTAACAGCAAAGCCAGCAGAAACCCGTATGGGTTCCGGTAAAGGCGCTCTGGAGTACTGGGTAGCAGTTGTAAAGCCAGGCCGCGTATTATTTGAGATCGCTGGTGTACCAGAGGAAACAGCTAAGGAAGCACTTCGTCTTGCTATGCACAAACTGCCATGCAAGTGCAAAATTGTTTCTAAAGCAGATTTAGAAGGCGGTGATAACAGTGAAAACTAATAAGTTTGTAGAAGAGTTAAAGAATAAGTCAGCAAATGAGCTGAATGAAGAGTTAGTAGCTGCGAAGAAGGAACTGTTTAATTTAAGATTCCAGAATGCAACCAATCAGTTAGACAACACATCCCGGATCAAAGAAGTTCGTAAGAACATCGCTCGTATCCAGACTGTTATCACTGAGAAGGCTAATGCTTAATGAAAGGAGAACTTACCGTGGAAAGAAATTTAAGAAAAACCCGTATCGGTAAAGTGGTAAGCAACAAGATGGATAAGACCATCGTTGTAGCAATCGAGGACCACGTAAAGCACCCAATGATCGGTAAGATCGTTAAGAAAACCGTTAAGCTGAAAGCTCATGATGAGAACAATGAGTGCGGCATCGGTGATACTGTAAAAGTAATGGAAACAAGACCACTGTCCAAGGATAAGAGATGGAGACTTGTTGAGATTATCGAGAAAGCAAGATAATTAGGGAAGGAGTTAACAGGTATGGTTCAGCAGGAAACAAGACTTAAGGTTGCCGACAATACCGGTGCAAAAGAACTTCTCTGCATCCGTGTATTAGGTGGTTCAACCAGAAGATATGCAAATATCGGCGATGTCATCGTTGCTTCTGTTAAAGATGCAACACCAGGCGGTGTTGTAAAGAAGGGCGATGTTGTAAAGGCTGTAGTAGTTCGTACCGTTAGAGGCGCTCGCCGTAAAGACGGTTCTTACATCAAGTTCGATGAGAACGCAGCAGTTATTATTAAGGATGACAAGACTCCAAGAGGAACTCGTATCTTTGGGCCTGTAGCTAGAGAATTAAGAGACAAGCAGTTCATGAAGATTGTCTCCTTAGCTCCAGAAGTATTATAAGGAGGGTGTCCACTGTGCAGAAAATCAAGAAAGACGATTTAGTAGTAGTAATCGCAGGAAAAGATAAAGACAAACAGGGAAAGGTACTCTCTGTTGACGTAAAGAAGAACAAAGTTCTGGTTCAGGGCTGCAACATGGTTACAAAGCACACCAAGCAGTCTCCGGCTAACCCACAGGGCGGCATCGTGAATCAGGAGGCTCCAATTGATATCTCCAATGTAATGCTGGTAGTAGACGGCAAAGCAACCAGAGTTGGCTTTGAAGTAAGAGACGGAAAGAAAGTCCGCGTTGCTAAGAAGACCGGTAAGGTTGTTGAATAATTCAGGAGAGGAGGAAAAAAACGTTGGCTAGATTAAAAGAACAGTATCAGAACGAATTCGTAGACGCTCTGATGAAGAAATTTGAATATAAGAACGTTATGCAGGTGCCGAAGCTTGATAAGATCGTTATCAACATGGGCGTAGGCGAAGCTAAGGAAAATGCCAAGGTTCTGGATTCCGCAGTTAGAGATCTGGAGATCATCTCCGGTCAGAAAGCTGTAACAACCAAGGCTAAAAAGTCTGTTGCAAACTTCAAGATCCGTGAAGGCATGGCAATCGGCTGCAAGGTAACCCTTCGTGGTGAGAGAATGTACGAATTCCTTGATCGTCTGATCAACCTGGCACTGCCACGTGTACGTGACTTTAGAGGTGTTAACCCTAACGCATTTGATGGCAGAGGAAACTATGCTCTTGGTATCAAGGAGCAGCTGATTTTCCCTGAAATTGAGTACGATAAAGTTGACAAGGTAAGAGGTATGGATATCATCTTCGTTACCACCGCTAATACTGACGAAGAAGCGCGTGAACTTTTGACATTATTCAATATGCCTTTTGCAAAATAGTTAGGAGGAAACATTCATGGCTAAGACTTCAATGAAGATCAAACAGCAGCGTCCTGCTAAATTCTCTACCAGAGAGTACAATCGCTGCAGAATCTGTGGCCGTCCACATGCTTACCTGAGAAAATATGGTATCTGCCGTATTTGTTTCCGTGAGTTAGCATATAAGGGTCAGATTCCTGGCGTTAAGAAAGCAAGCTGGTAGGCTGAAGGCCCGTTACAGCACCTGACAGCATAAGTTTGTCAGGTCTGGCGGGTGAAGATAGATAGAATTTAGAAAAGGAGGCATTTTCAAAATGACAATGAGCGATCCAATTGCAGATATGCTTACAAGAATCCGTAATGCAAACACTGCAAAGCATGATACAGTAGATGTACCTTCTTCCAAGATGAAATTAGCTATCGCTGATATCCTGGTAAATGAAGGTTATATTGCAAAGTACGATCTGGTAGAGGATGGCGCTTTCCAGAACATCCACATTACCTTAAAGTACGGTAAAGATAAGAACGAAAAGATTATTTCCGGTATCAAGAGAATCTCCAAACCAGGTCTGCGTGTATACGCTGACAAGGAGAACCTGCCGAAGGTTCTTGGCGGTCTTGGTACTGCAATCCTCTCCACCAATCAGGGCGTGATCACCGATAAGGAAGCACGCAAGCTTGGCGTAGGCGGCGAAGTTCTGGCTTTCGTTTGGTAGGCTTTGAATACTTGGCGAGGTCTTTTCGAGCCTAGTATGAAAGCCCGTCCTGAGACTTAGCGAGGTTTTTTCGAGCTTAGTCGAATGGACGATAGTAACTTCGATTGCACTAAGTTCGTGAGAGACCTCACTAAGTGCAACGAAGTGCTTTCATACGTAAGCATTTTGAAATACAAATGCTAAGTATGAAAAGCATGTAACTGAAAACAGAGAGGACGCATATGTCCTCTCCGAGAATTTAAGTAGGAGGTAAAAAGGCATGTCACGTATCGGTAGAATGCCAGTTGCGATCCCAGCAGGTGTAACTGTTACAATCGCAGAAGGAAATAAGGTGACTGTAAAAGGTCCAAAGGGAACATTAGAGAGAGAGCTCCCGGTTGAGCTGACCATCGAAGAGAAGGACGGTCACGTTATCGTAAGCAGACCAAACGATTTAAAGAGAATGAAATCTTTACATGGTCTGACCAGAACCCTGATCAACAACATGATCCATGGTGTTACTGAGGGTTATGAGAAGGTTCTTGAAGTAAACGGTGTTGGTTACAGAGCTGCTAAGCAGGGAAAGAAACTGACTTTAAACCTTGGATATTCTCATCCAGTAGAGATGGAAGATCCAGAAGGTATTGAAACTGTTTGCGACGGACAGAACAAGATCATCGTTAAAGGTATCAGTAAAGAAAAAGTTGGCCAGTACGCTGCTGAAATCAGAGACAAGAGAAGACCTGAGCCTTACAAGGGCAAAGGTATCAAGTATGCTGACGAAGTTATCAGACGTAAAGTTGGTAAGACTGGTAAGAAATAATTTAAGGAGAGTGTAAAAATGGTTAACAAACAGTCAAGAAGCGAAATTCGCGTAAAGAAGCACAACAGAATGCGTAACCGTTTTGCTGGCACAGCAGAGAGACCGCGTCTGGCAGTGTTTAGAAGTAATAATCATATGTATGCTCAAATTATCGACGATACGGTTGGTAACACACTGGTTGCTGCTTCCACAGTTGAGAAAGAGATCAAGGCTGAACTGGAGAAGACAAATGACAAGGCAGCTGCAGCATACGTTGGTACAGTAATTGCAAAGAGAGCCCTTGAAAAAGGTATCAAGGAAGTTGTTTTCGATAGAGGCGGCTTTATTTATCAGGGTAAGATTCAGGCATTAGCAGATGCAGCTCGTGAAGCTGGTCTGGATTTCTAATAGAGAGGAGAACAAACATGAAGCGTACAATTATTGATGCCAGTCAGTTGGAGCTGAATGATAGAGTAGTGGCAATCAAGAGAGTATCCAAGACTGTTAAAGGTGGACGTACCATGAGATTTTCCGCTCTGGTAGTAGTTGGTGACGGAAACGGCCATGTGGGCGTAGGCTTAGGCAAGGCCGGAGAAGTTCCGGAAGCAATCCGCAAAGGTAAAGAGGCTGCTGTAAAGAGCCTTGTAGAGATCCCAATCGATGAGAACAAGAGTATTCCTCATGACTTTATCGGAAAATTCGGCAGTGCAAGCGTTCTGTTAAAGAGAGCTCCAGAAGGTACCGGTATCATCGCTGGTGGCCCTGCTCGTGCCGTTGTTGAGTTAGCTGGAATTAAGAACATCCGTACAAAGTCCTTAGGTTCCAATAACAAGACCAATGTAGTTCTTGCAACTGTTGCAGGTTTAACTGCATTAAAGACACCAGAAGAGTTCGCAAGACTTCGCGGTAAATCTGTTGAAGAAATCGTAGGCTAATAGGAGGAAATAGACATGGCAGAGAAGTTAAGAATCACATTAGTCAAGTCCCCTATCGGTGCTATTCCAAAGCAGAGAGCAACTGTTGAGGCACTTGGACTTGGAAAAATGCACAAAACAGTTGAAATGCCAGATAATGGCGCTGTTAGAGGCATGATTCAGAGAGTAAGACATTTAGTTAAGGTTGAAGAAATCTAATTCAGATAAAGTAAGGAGGTGCAGTCATGGAGTTATCTAATTTACAGCCTGCTGCAGGTTCAAAGCATAGCGATAATTTTAGAAGAGGCCGCGGCCATGGTTCAGGCAATGGTAAGACCGCTGGTAAGGGCCATAAGGGTCAGAAGGCTCGTTCTGGAGCACCAAGACCAGGCTTTGAAGGTGGACAGATGCCATTATACAGACGTCTGCCAAAGCGTGGATTCACCAATATTAATTCTAAGGAAATTGTTGGCATTAACGTAAGCGCACTGGAAAGATTCGATAACGATACAGTTGTAACTGTAGAGACTCTGCTTGAGTCCGGTATCGTTAAGAACCCAAGAGATGGTGTTAAGATCCTTGGTAACGGAGAATTAACCAAAAAGCTGACCGTTAAAGTTAATGCATTCAGTGAAGGTGCAAAATCTAAGATTGAGGCTTTAGGTGGGACCTGCGAGGTGATCTAATGTTCAAAACGATCAGAAACGCTTTTAAGGTAAAAGAACTTCGTGGTAAGATTCTGTATACCTTTATGATGCTGGTAGTCATTCGATTTGGCTGCCAGCTGCCTATTCCGGGAATTGAGACATCATTCTTTGCGAATTGGTTTGCAAAACAGACAACCGATGTGTTCGGTTTCTTTAATGCAATGACTGGTGGATCATTTTCATCCATGTCCATTTTTGCATTAAGCATTACACCGTACATCACTTCTTCCATTATCATCCAGCTGCTTACAATTGCTATTCCAAAACTGGAAGAGATGCAGAAGGATGGTGAAGAAGGCAGAAAGAAAATTCAGGAATACACCCGATATACCACAGTAGGACTTGCACTTCTGGAATCAAGTGCCATGGCAATTGGTTTCGGACGTCAGGGACTTCTTCTGGATTATAATGCATGGAACGTGATCATAGCGATCGTCACTATGACAACAGGAAGTGCACTGTTGATGTGGATCGGTGAGCAGATCACTGACAAGGGTGTAGGAAATGGTATTTCTATCGTGCTTCTGTTTAACATCCTGTCAAGCGTTCCCGATGATATGAGAAGCCTTTACTATCGTTTTATTTTTGGTCAGTCCTTCGCTACAATGGCAGTAGCAGTCCTGCTGATCGCAGTAGTACTCATTGCTATGGTAGTTTTTGTAGTCGTTTTAAATGATGCAGAGAGAAGGATACCAGTTCAGTATTCAAAGAAGATGGTAGGACGTAAGATGGTAGGCGGCCAGGCCTCAAACATTCCGTTAAAGGTCAACACTGCAGGTGTTATGCCGGTTATCTTTGCATCTTCCATTATGTCTTTCCCTGTTGTAATTGCCCAGTTCTTTACAGTTGATTACAGCTCTATCGGTGGAAAGATCTTAACAATGCTGAATTCCGGTTCATGGTGCAAACCATCCCAGCCGATCTATTCTGTCGGTTTGATAATTTATATCGTACTGTTGTTCGTGTTTGCTTACTTCTATACATCGATTACCTTTAATCCGTTGGAAGTTGCTAACAATATGAAGAAGCAGGGAGGCTTCATTCCCGGCATTCGTCCCGGCAAGCCCACCAGCGATTATTTAAATAAGATTTTGAATTATATTGTTTTCATTGGTGCAGTTGGCCTTACGATCGTAGCAATCGTCCCGATCCTTGCATCCGGACTTTTAGATGTGAGCCGTATCTCATTTTCAGGTACCTCACTGATCATCATTGTAGGCGTAGTACTGGAGACAATCAAAGCAGTAGAATCTCAGATGCTTGTGCGTTATTATAAGGGATTTTTGAACGATTAACACAACAGTTGGATCAGTCAATCTGCCTTTGTGGTATTCCACAAGGGCGGATTTATTGCGTTATAGGACTTTTTTGAGAGGAGAAAAACTTTTCATGAAGATCATCATGTTAGGAGCTCCGGGCGCAGGAAAAGGCACCCAGGCAAAGAAAATTGCAGCTAAGTATAGTATTCCACATGTTTCCACCGGAGATATTTTCAGAGCAAATATCAAAAATGGAACAGAACTGGGCATGAAAGCCAAATCCTTTATGGATGCAGGCGGTCTTGTACCGGATGAGATCACTATTGGAATGCTGTTAGACCGTATTCATGAGGCAGACTGCGTAAACGGATATGTGCTTGATGGTTTCCCAAGAACGATTCCTCAGGCTGAAAGTCTTACAAAAGCTTTAAGCGAAAGAGGCGAAGCAGTTGATTATGCAGTAAACGTAGATGTACCAGATGAGAATATCATCAATCGTATGTCTGGACGCCGTGCATGCTTAAACTGTGGCGCTACTTATCATATTGTTTATAATCCTTCCAAAAAAGAAGGAATCTGTGATACCTGTGGACAGCAGCTGGTATTAAGAGATGATGATAAGCCTGAAACTGTAAAGAAGAGATTATCTGTGTATCATGACCAGACACAGCCTCTGATCGATTATTATAAGAACGAAGGCATTCTTGCAGAAGTAGACGGAACAAAAGACATGGAAGAAGTATTCCAGGATATTGTTAAGATTTTAGGAGCATAAAAATGGTTACGATCAAATCAGAACGGGAAATTGAATTAATGCGGGAAGCTGGTAAGATCCTTGCTAAGGTTCATGAAGAACTGGGCAAGGCAGTAAAACCGGGAATCTCCACCAAAGAGATCGACCGCATCTGTGAAGAGATGATTCGCAGCTATGGCTGCATCCCATCTTTCCTTGGTTACGAAGGATATCCGGCTTCTGTATGTATCTCTGTTAATGATGAAGTGGTCCATGGAATCCCAAGTAAGCACCGCTATTTAAATGAAGGTGACATTGTAAGCCTTGATACCGGAGTCATTTGGAAAGGATATCAGTCAGATGCAGCCAGAACCCATATGATCGGTGAGGTAACTCCCCAGGCCAGAAAACTGGTTGAAGTAACACAGCAAAGCTTCTTTGAAGGAATAAAGTTTGCAAAAGCAGGCAATCATCTCAATGATATCTCAGCAGCGATCCAGAAATATGTGGAAAGCTTCGGTTTTGGAGTTGTAAGAGACCTGGTTGGACATGGCATCGGAACAAATATGCATGAAGAGCCGGAGATCCCCAACTTCGCACAGAAGAGAAAAGGTATCAAGCTGGCAGCCGGTATGACTCTGGCAATTGAGCCAATGATCACTGCAGGCCGTTATGATGTAGCATGGATGGATGATGGCTGGACCGTTGTAACAGAAGATGGTTCCCTTGCCTCTCATTATGAGAACACCATCCTGATCACAGATGGAGATCCTGAGATCTTATCTTTATAGCACCCCATAAGCATTAGGAGGGAAAAGAATATGTCCAAAGCAGACGTAATTGAAATTGAAGGAACCGTAGTAGAGAAGCTGCCAAATGCAATGTTCCAGGTTGAACTTGAAAATGGCCACCAGGTTCTGGCACATATCAGCGGAAAACTCCGTATGAATTACATTCGCATTCTTCCAGGCGATAAAGTAACTCTGGAAATGTCCCCATATGACCTTTCCAAGGGCAGAATCATCTGGAGAGATAAATAAAAATAAATTTAAAATAGATCAAAAAAAGACTTGCATTACCAAAAAATATTTGATACAATGTTTTAGCAACTTTGTTGGTCTATAGAAAGGAGAATTACTGTGAAGGTTAGATCATCCGTTAAGCCGATCTGCGAAAAGTGCAAGATCATTAAAAGAAAAGGCAGTATCAGAGTAATTTGCGAAAATCCAAAGCATAAACAGAGACAAGGTTAATTATTTTTAGGAGGTGTACTACACACATGGCTCGTATTTCAGGTGTTGACTTACCAAGAGAAAAACGTGTTGAGATCGGTCTTACTTACATCTACGGAATTGGTAGAGCAAGCTCCAACCGCATCTTAGCAGAAGCTGGCGTAAACCCAGACACTCGTGTTAAGGATTTAACCGACGATGAGGTTAAAAAGCTGGCTAGCATCATCGCTGACACTCAGACTGTAGAAGGTGATCTTCGTAGAGAGATCGCAATGAACATCAAGAGACTTCAGGAAATTGGATGCTACAGAGGAATCCGTCATAGAAAGAGCCTGCCGGTTCGCGGACAGAAAACAAAGACCAACGCAAGAACCTGCAAGGGTCCAAGAAAAACGGTAGCAAATAAGAAGAAGTAATTTAGTAACATGGTAACCGAATTCGATTTGTATGTTTTAAAAACAGGAGAGCGAATTCAAGTAAATGAGAAAGTAGGTTAGTTTAAAATGGCTAAAAAAGTGTCCACTACAGCAAAAAAAGTGACAAAAAAGCGTGTAAAGAAAAACGTTGAACGCGGACAGGCACATATCCAGTCATCTTTTAATAACACAATCGTTACATTAACTGATGCGCAGGGTAACGCTTTATCATGGGCAAGTGCCGGTGGTCTGGGATTTAGAGGTTCAAGGAAATCTACTCCTTATGCAGCTCAGATGGCAGCAGAAACTGCTACAAAGGCAGCTCTTGTACATGGCTTAAAGTCAGTAGACGTTATGGTTAAAGGACCTGGTTCAGGTCGTGAAGCAGCAATCCGTGCCCTTCAGGCATGTGGTCTGGAAGTAACCAGCATTAAGGATGTAACCCCAGTTCCACACAACGGATGCCGTCCACCAAAGCGTAGAAGAGTCTGATTGATTTAATTAGGAGGTAATTAAAGTGGCAGTAGATAGAGTTCCTGTTCTTAAAAGATGCAGATCCCTCGGTATGGATCCAATCTATTTAGGAATTGATAAAAAATCTAACAGAGAATCTAAGAGAGCAAACAAGAAGTTAAGTGAATATGGCATGCAGTTAAGAGAAAAGCAGAAAGCTAAATTCATTTACGGCGTATTAGAGAAGCCTTTCCGTAACTACTACGCAAAAGCTTCCAAGATGAACGGTATGGTTGGTACCAACCTGATGATCCTTCTTGAGTGCCGTCTGGATAACGTTCTGTTCCGTATGGGATTTGGACGTACACGTAAGGAAACCAGACAGATCGTTGATCACAAGCACGTTCTGGTTAATGGCAAGCAGGTAAATATCCCATCTTACCAGGTTAAGGCTGGCGATGTGATCGAGATCAAAGAGAAGTTCAAATCTGCTCAGAGATATAAAGATATTCTGGAAGTAACTGCTGGTCGTATGGTTCCTGCATGGCTGGAATCTGATCAGGAGAACCTGCGCGGTACCGTTAAGGAACTGCCAACCAGAGATGAAATTGATGTTCCAGTAAATGAGATGCTTATCGTCGAGTTGTACTCCAAATAATCCATCAATATATGAAAGATTGAAAAGTATGCCTGTCTTATTTTGGACAGGTATACTTTGCTGGATTTAACCCTCGATATTTGATAGAAACCCAAAAAGGAGGGGCTATTAGTGTTCGATTTTGAAAAACCAAACATTGAAATCGCAGAGATTTCAGAAGACAAGAGATACGGCAAGTTTGTAGTTGAACCACTTGAAAGAGGTTACGGCACTACACTGGGCAATTCCCTGAGAAGAATCATGCTTTCTTCTTTACCCGGTGCCGCAGTGAGTCAGGTAAAAATCGATGGCGTTTTGCATGAATTCAGTTCTATTCCTGGAGTTAAGGAAGATGTGACTGAGATCATTATGAACATCAAAAGCTTAGCGATCAAGAACAACAGCGATACTGATGAACCAAAGGTTGCATACATTGAATTTGAAGGCGAAGGCGTGATCACAGCTGCTGATATTCAGGCAGATGCTGATATCGAGATCATGAATCCGGATCAGGTGATCGCTACTTTAAGCGGCGGTGCTGACAGCAAGTTCTATATGGAGCTTACTATCACCAAGGGCCGTGGATATGTAAGCGCTGATAAGAACAAGAATGCAGATCTTCCGATTGGTGTGATCGCAGTTGATTCTATTTATACTCCAGTTGAGCGTGTAAATATGGCTGTTGCCAACACCCGTGTTGGACAGCAGACTGACTATGACAAGCTGACTCTGGAAATTTATACCAATGGCACACTGGCTCCTGATGAAGCAGTCAGTCTTGCTGCAAAGGTATTAAGCGAGCATCTGAATCTTTTCATTGACCTTTCTGAAAATGCCAAGACTGCTGAGATCATGGTAGAAAAAGAGGACAATGAGAAAGAGAAAGTACTTGAGATGAACATCGACGAACTGGAGCTTTCTGTTCGTTCTTACAATTGTCTGAAGAGAGCCGGAATCAATACAGTAGAAGAGCTGTGTAACAGAACTTCTGAGGATATGATGAAGGTTCGCAATCTTGGCCGTAAGTCCTTAGAGGAAGTGCTTGCCAAGTTAAAAGAATTAGGCTTACAGCTGAATCCAAGTGATGAGGCATAAGCGTAAACATTGATGTTTTAACTGCGGGGAATCCCCCGTATGATAACCTTAGCCAGTAAGTCCAATGAAGCATGGCGCGGGTTGCCACTATAAAAATAAACAGGTGGGTAAAATGTGCCTAAACCAGTAAGTCCGATGATGCATGGGAAGGTACTCCACTGATCAGGAGGAAAGAATAATGGCAGGATATAGAAAATTAGGAAGAACATCCAATCAGAGAAAGGCTATGATCAGAAGCCAGGTAACTGCACTGTTATATCATGGTCACATCAAAACAACTGAAACCAGAGCAAAAGAGATCCGCAAAGTTGCTGAGGGTCTGATCGCACTGGCAGTTAAGGAAAAAGATAACTTCGAAACTGTAAAGGTTACTGCTAAGGTTGCTCGTAAAGATGCAAACGGCAAGCGCGTTAAAGAAGTAGTAGACGGCAAGAAAGTAACTGTTTACGATGAAGTTGAGAAAGAGATCAAGAAGGACAGCGCTTCCAGACTTCACGCAAGAAGACAGATGTTAAAGGTTCTTTATGGTGTAACTGAGGTTCCTGCTCAGGCTGCTGGTAAGAAGAACGGTACAAAGTCTGTTGACCTTGTAGCTAAGTTATTTGATGAAGTTGCTCCTAAGTACGTAAGCCGTAATGGTGGTTACACCAGAATCGTTAAGATCGGCCAGCGTAAGGGCGATGCAGCTATGGAAGTTCTGCTTGAATTAGTATAATCAAATTACTGATTTTATAGATCGAATATAGTTATGCAGGCGACTGCAGGTACTGTCAAAGGTATCTGCAGTCTTTTTTTTCGCGAGCAATGAGCCAAAGTCAAAGCTTGCTTTGGACCTTGGCTCATTGCTCGCGAAAACTTACGAAACTCGTACTGTGAGTTTTGTGAGTAATGTCATATTCTGTCAAGAGTTTGAAAGAATATCGTAAGTTGCTAAAACCCATATCTTGCTTTATAATGAAAGTAAGATGTTCTCTCGGAAACTTTCATGCACCTGTTTTTGTGGCCGATTTTCCGCCAGTCGCACCCGAATTTCATCAATGTACGCACCGCGTACACCTCAGAAATTTGGGCACAACTGACAAAAAATCTTCTCACAAAATCAAGTACAGAAAGCTTCCGAGAGAACATCACAAAACGGAGGAGGATACAGCTTATGTTGAAGTTTAAGAGGATGGCCTGTATGCTGCTGACAATGGGTATATTTATTACAGCATTTCCTGATCAGGCGCTGGCTTCGTCAGATTATCAGTATATTACTAATATTTCCCTGAAGGTAGAGGTTGATCTTGATGCCGGGGATGAGATCAACAGCGGAGACAGTGTGGGAACATCAAAGGATGATTCCGGAACCAAGGTTTATACTACATCAGACAAATACAGAGTTGAGTCTGCAGAATGGACAAATAATAAAGATGTGTCTATTGGAGATACTCCAAAGATCACTGTCTGGCTGGAGCCGGATTCTTCTTCTGATTCTAAATATGAATATAGATTCCGCAGCAGCTACAGCTCAAGTAAAGTAAGTATTAATGGTGGTGAGTTTGTTTCTTCAAGTAAAAGTGGAAGCAATCTGAAAGTGGTTCTTCGTGTCAAAGGGGTAAAAGGCACTTATGAAGCACCTAAGGAAGCTGAGTGGGGCAGTGGAAAAGGAAAGGCAACCTGGAAAGCACCAGATGATAAAACAGGTTATTATGATGTGATCTTGTATAAAGGTTCCACTGTTATGAAGAAGCTGGAAGATTACAATGGAACTTCCTATAATTTCTATCCATATATGACAAAAGAGGGGGATTATACCTTTAAGGTACGCACAGTTCCCCATACTGATGAGCAGAAACGCTATGGAAAGAAAAGTGAATGGACAGAATCTGACAGCAAGTATATTGATGAAGATGAAGTATCGGATGGCTCCGGACAGGATAACAGTTCCGATGGAAGCAGCGGTGGTATTACTCCCGGAGGAGGAACTACAGATGTAGGCTGGAGACAGGAAAACAATGTCTGGTATTTTAAGTATCCGGATGGTAATTATATAAAGAACAACTGGTTGCTGTGGAACAGCAAGTGGTATCTTTTTGACAACAGCGGTAAGATGCTTACAGGTTGGCAGCAGAAAGATGGGCACTGGTACTATTTTGATACCAGTTATGGCGGTATGAAGACAGGATGGCTTAAGGAAGGAGATAAATGGTATTACTTAAATCCAAACCAGGGCGGTCCGGAAGGAGCAATGATTTCTAACTGCTGGCTGACCATCAGCGGAAAGACTTACTTTATTAACCAGTCCGGTGTCATGATGGAAGGCTGGTATCAGGTTTCTGGTAAATGGTATTATTTCTATCCAGGAGATGGATCTAAGGCGGTAAGTACATCTATTGGTGGTTTTGTTGTAGATGCAGATGGTGTCTGGAACCATTAAGATTAAAAAAGTAAATGATAACGTATATACGAAAAAGCTGTCTGAAAAGGCGGCTTTTTCTTGACTTATACTATGATATCATCTACAATTGTGACGAGTTTACAATAAAAATATCGTCAAGCGGTTATACAGGCGGTGTGCTTGTGCGCAGGGATGTATAAACATTTGACTTTTTTTATAAACAATATTACCTTGAAAGGAACGTCATGGGAATTGTAAAAACAGCCAGGCTGGTCTATGAATATATAAGAAGAGATGAAGAAGAAAAAATAGAAGAAGTAAAACGTGCCATAGATGGTGTTGACCTGGATATAAAAAAGGGAAGTTTTGTGGCAGTGTTAGGGCATAATGGTTCCGGAAAGTCTACCTTTGCAAAGCATATTAATGGACTGCTCCTTCCAACAGATGGAACGGTATGGGTAGGAGGAATGGATACAAAAGACGAGGAACACATTTGGGATGTGCGCAAAACAGCGGGAATGGTATTCCAGAATCCGGATAACCAGATCATTGGAAATATTGTAGAAGAAGATGTAGGCTTTGGACCGGAAAATATCGGTGTTGAGACCAAGGAGATCTGGAAACGGGTAGATGAAAGCTTAAAAGCAGTGGGAATGACTGCGTATAGAAAACAATCTCCTAATAAGCTGTCTGGTGGCCAGAAGCAGAGAGTTGCGATTGCCGGTGTTATGGCTATGCGGCCGCAGTGCATTATTTTAGATGAACCGACGGCTATGTTAGACCCAACCGGACGAAAAGATGTAATACGTACGGTTCATGAATTGAATAAAAAAGAAGGCATTACGGTTTTACTGATTACTCACTATATGGAGGAAGCCATTGACGCAGACCGTGTGATCGTAATGGATGACGGAAAAGTGATCATGGATGGAGTGCCAAAGGAGATCTTTTCCCGTGTAAAAGAATTAAAAGAACATGGACTGGATGTGCCTCAGGCAACGGAACTTGCGTATGAGTTAAAGGAAGCAGGAATGCCTTTAACAGATGGGATCTTAAGCAGGGAAGAGCTGGCGGGACAGCTGATGACTCTGTTTACAGATGAAAAGTAGGAGAATAAGATGTCGATAAAAGCAGTTGATCTGAATTATGTATACGGAAATGGTACAGCCTTTGAGCAGCATGCTCTTTTTGATGTGAATTTTGAGATCCAGGATGGAGAGTTTGTAGGCATTATAGGACATACAGGTTCTGGAAAATCCACATTGATCCAGCACTTAAACGGGTTGATCAAGGCAAGCTCTGGTGCATTATATTACAATGGAGAAAATATTTATAAAGATAAATATGATATGAAAAAGCTGCGCAGCAAGGTAGGATTGGTATTTCAGTACCCGGAGCATCAGCTTTTTGAGATCGATGTATTAACAGATGTATGTTTTGGACCGAAAAATCAGGGGCTTTCTGAGGAGGAGGCAAAGGAAAAGGCGAAAAAAGCCTTAGGTCTGGTAGGTTTGGATGAATCTTATTACAGTCAGTCACCTTTTGAACTGTCTGGTGGTCAGAAGCGAAGAGTTGCAATTGCAGGTGTACTGGCCATGGAACCGGAAGTCCTGATCTTAGATGAGCCCACAGCAGGTCTGGACCCAAGGGGAAGAGATGAGATTTTAGATCAGATCGCAAGACTTCATACAGAGCGGAAGATGACTATTATCCTGGTGTCCCATAGTATGGAAGATGTTGCAAGATACGCAGGAAGACTGATCGTTATGAACCATGGACAGAAGATATTTGACGGCTCTCCAAGAGAAGTGTTCCGTCATTATAAAGAATTAGAAGCCATTGGTCTGGCAGCACCCCAGGTAACGTATCTGGTCCATGATCTGAAAGAAAAGGGACTGGATATTGATAATGATATTACCACAGTGGCAGAAGCAAAAGAGGCGATTCTTGCATTGTGGGATAAAAAGAGAAAGCGGCAGGTATAAAAATGCTGAGAGATATAACTTTAGGACAATATTATCCGGTGGAATCACCGATCCACCGTCTGGATCCAAGAACAAAGCTTTTCGGGACAATGGTGTTTATTCTGTCCCTTTTTGTGGCAAATAATATATGGGGATATCTTTTGGGAACCATTGCACTGGCAGCTGTGATCATTCTGACCAAGGTGCCGCTGCGCTTTATCTTAAAAGGTTTAAAAGCTATTGTGATCTTACTGCTGATCAGTGTCAGCTTTAACTTATTTCTTACTCCGGGACAAGAATTGATCCGTTTCTGGATTTTTAAGATCACCTGGGAAGGTATCCGTCTGGCAGGTTTTATGGCAGTACGCCTGATCTATCTGGTAGTAGGTTCTTCTCTTATGACACTGACGACTACACCGAACCAGCTGACAGATGGACTGGAAAAGGGGCTGGGATTTTTAAAACGGTTCCATGTACCGGTCCATGAGATTTCTATGATGATGTCCATTGCTCTGCGCTTTATTCCAATCCTGGTAGAAGAAACAGATAAGATCATGAAGGCACAGATGGCAAGAGGTGCTGATTTTGAGTCTGGAAATCTGGTGCAGAAAGCGAAAGCCATGATCCCACTGTTGGTGCCGTTATTTATTTCTGCTTTCCGCAGAGCGACAGATCTGGCAATGGCTATGGAAGCAAGATGTTACCGCGGTGGAGAAGGAAGAACAAAGATGAAACCGCTTCAGTACAGCCAGAGAGACCATGAGGCATATATGATCTTTGCCCTTTATTTTGTGCTGGTCATTGCTTCCAGAGTGTATCTGTAAATGTATCCTGTATACAGAAAAAATAACGGAAGTTCTGAGCGGTATATGTGATGCAGGAAAAATAACGGAAGTTCAGAGTAGATACGTGTGATACAGGAAAAATAACGGAAGTTCTGAGCGATATATGTGATACAGGAAAATATAAGGAGAGCAGAAACATGAAAAAACGGGTCCTTCTGAGAGTGGCCTATGATGGGACCAACTATCATGGCTGGCAGGTGCAGCCAGGAGCAGTGACCATTGAACAGGTGTTAAATGAAAAATTAACGGATCTTTTAGGAGAACCTATTGAAGTAATCGGAGCCAGCCGCACGGATTCTGGTGTTCATGCCATGGGAAATGTAGCAGTTTTTGATACAGAACACCGCATGCCGGCAGATAAAATATGTTTTGCCTTGAACCAGCGCCTTCCGGAAGATATACGCATACAGTCATCTATGGAAGTGGAGCCGGACTGGCATCCGAGAAAACATCATTGCACTAAGACGTATGAGTATAAGATCTTAAACCGTAAAATGGAAGTGCCGTCCCTGCGTCTATATACTCATTTCTGCCATTTTGACCTGGATCTTGATAAAATGCGCCAGGCAGCAAAACTGCTGACTGGAGAACATGATTATAAAAGCTTCTGTAATGTGCGCACACAGGTATTAGACACTGTGCGCACTGTATACAGTATTGACATAGAAAAAGACAAAAATGATGTGATCACCATCCGGGTATGTGGGAATGGATTTCTTTATAATATGGTCCGTATCCTTGCGGGAACACTTATGGCAGTGGGAATGGGTCAGAGAACACCAGAGGAAATGCCAAAGATCCTTGCAGCCTGCGACCGGGCGGCAGCAGGTCCTACAGCACCGGCAAAAGGTCTGATGCTGGCAGGTATGGAATATCAGGATTAAATCTTTTATAGACGATATAGACAAGCTATGATGGATTATAATAAAAAAGGTGAGTTGAAAAAGTGAATTCCACTTTGCAAGTGAGATATGATAAAAAAACCTTGAAAATATACAATGTCATTAACTTAAAAGCAGAAGATATTTATTCCGAAATGGATTAGATATCT
>ERZ791612.57-NODE-57-length-70005-cov-8.145561_pt1 | contig 70005 bp, 60 predicted proteins | sample MGYA00509963_ERZ791612 | MGnify/ENA primary metagenome ERZ791612 (study PRJEB30046, sample SAMN00791906) | human gut metagenome | study: EMG produced TPA metagenomics assembly of the A metagenome-wide association study of gut microbiota in type 2... | reverse complement strand
CCTACATCATCCATTGGAACACCAGACGGCGCCAGATACGACTCGAGGGACACACCCCGGAGGAGTTCCGGAGCATGTCTCGCGGTCTAGGGCTGTATCCTAATTAACAACGTCCAACAAACGGGGCGCAATTCAGTCTCGTGGAGGCGTGCGTCGTCTCTTTTTGGAGGCGTTTGGGCTTTTCTGGTGGTGGCCTTGATAGATCGGCGTGTGCCTTTGGAATAATGATATGGAGGTTTCATCTCATTCGACGTCCGGCTGGGTTGCATTCGCGGGGGATCGGCGCTATTCTGTAACAGCGAAATAAGCTGGACTTCGTTCGGTTCGCTGAGGCCATCCCGTGGATGCGGGGTGGCCTCAGTGCTTTCATCGCCGGATTGGGGGAGGTCGAATTCATGTCGTTGCGCAAGCCCTACAGGAGTGTGGACGAACAGCTACGCATTTTGCGCTCCCGTGGCATGGCTGTCGATGCCGGTGCGGGTCATGTGCTCAGGTGCGAGGGCTATTATCCGATCGTCAATGGCTACAAGGATTTGTTCCTCGACTGAAAGGCATGCCTGACCGCTGGTGATGACCGGTACGGGACGGGCGCGCGTTTCGATGATCTGTACGCCCTGTTCCTGTTCGACCGTGAGTTGCGTGAACTGTTGTTTTCCGCCATCACACGGGCGGAGGCCGCGCTCAAGGCAGTATGCGCGCATGAGTTCACCAGGCTGCACCCCGACGAGGTCAACCCGTATCTCAATCCCGACTATTATGATTCCAGGCGCCGTCCGAGCGCCGTGGCGTTGATCGACAAGGTCTTCAAGCGGATACTTGAGTTGGACGGCAACCCGCGCAACAGGGGCGACTATGGCGGCAAGGCGTATATCCGCCATTGCATGGAAGACCACAACGGCCAGGTCCCGTTGTGGGTGCTGGCCAACGATCTTTCTTTCGGCCAGACGGTATGGTTCTTCCAAGTCCAGTCCCCGGCCGTCCGATTGGCGGTCGCCGAAAGTTTCACCGGTTTGTATGCGGACACGCACGACGGGCCGCGGCGCATCACCATCAAGCGGTTGGACAGCATCTTCAACAGACTGGTGTTCTACCGCAACCTGTGCGCGCATGACGAGCGCTGCTATTGTGCCCGGTACGATGGGCGCGCTAACGAGAACGTGTACCAGGCCATCGGTGATCTTGGCTATTTGCTTGACAAGGACGATTACTTGGAATTGTTCGGTCGCTTCTCCGCATTGGTCGCACGGGCGACCTCCGCCATGCCGTCGCGGAGACAAGCGATCCTGTCTGCTATGGGCGTGCGCGAACGGGAACTGGCCGACAGGGCGGAAATCATACTGCGCAGCTGACCGCTCCTGCCATTGGGACGGTGGCGTCGCGGGCGGCTTTGGACTATGAGCCAGCTGATCTGGGTTGTCTGCAATAGGCCTGTGGGATTCGGGATGCCATTGGCGGCTGGGACGGTTGTATGGGCCGCGTATCGTTCTGTCTATTGTCCGCCATGGAGACGTGCTGCCGGGCGAATGCTTCTGGGCACCACCCAGGCGGAACATCATGAAACCACAGGGGGTATTGCACTTTTCCGTGCCGGTCGGCGAAGACGCTGAGCGCCGGCAGGGTGGTGGAACGTTCCCGGATTATTTTTGGGTGCCTGTAGGTGCCTCGTGGAAGACGAGACTGATCGGCAGGTTTCCCAAAAATTGAAAACCTTGGAATAAGGCCAAAAACAGCTGACCACGATTATCATCGGAGGCGCGCATGATGATGGTAGTCATGATTTTCATGCTTATGCCCCTGTGGGATCTGCTCGGCCGTGAGGACTATTCTCGGAGAGGCGCGATGTCCGGGGTGGTTATTTCCAGTTGAACGTGTAGCTCTGGTCCGACTGTTCCTCGCCATGGGTGGTGACGGTTGGGATGTTGCCGTGCCAGGTTACGGTGAAGTTGTCCGAGTCCAATGATTTGCCGTCGTTGTGCAGGTCCGTCTTGATTTCTGTGACGTTCTCGGCTCCGATGACGTTGGAATCGGTGTCCCAGGAGACTTTGATCGTGATGGTGCTTGGGCCGAAGAACATGGGCGAGCCTAGTTCGCCGATGGCCACTTCGCAGGTGCCGTCAGAGGATGTCGTGGTCACGATGCTGTGGGGCATGTCTATTTGCGTCCATATGAGGGTACAGCCGCCGGCCCAGACCAGTGCGAGTACAAGGACGATATGCTCGATAATGCGCGCCGCTTTATGCTGTTTTGGTAGTGTTCCTGTCATCAATGCCCCTGCAATCGTGCCGCGCCTCTTTTGTCTTTGAAGTAGTTTATCGATGTTCTGGATGGTTCGAGGTTATACGGTGTTTTGAGATTACCATACCTGACATGGCAGTGGGATTGTTCCTTCTTGTCTAGGCGCCACTAAACAAGATATCGCCAAACGGCTCGGACCGAGCGAGACCACTGTGCGCCCCTGCATATCCGAGTTTTTCACGGCGCTCGGGTACACGAACCGTGGCGAGCTGACTATCACCGCCATTAAAGCCGGATACTGATTGGTTTCTGACTTGAATTTCGGTGCATGGTAGAGTGCCCTTGCCGTGAATCCCATCATCTCCCATCGAGTCGGGGAAATGCGGAGCAAAAACAGGTTATATCATAGATTGAGTTGTTGAACTCAACAAGTAAGCGCACCACGTAGCAGTGTCTTCGCATACAAGAATCGGATCCGAACGCAATTATTCAGACCCGATTCTTGCATATAGGAGCATGAAAGCGTCGGTTTAGCGCTCGTGATGGTCGATGTGGTCGGACGCCACGTCGCCGATGGTCTGCACGATCTGTACGAGGATGACGCACAGAATCACGGCCACGGTCATCACGTCGTACTGGTAACGCTGGTAGCCGTAGCGGATGGCGATATCGCCCAAACCGCCTGCGCCGACGGTGCCGGCCATGGCGGAGAAGCCGAACAGGGTGATGAACGTCAGTGCTGCGCCGCGCACCAGCGACGGCAGGCTTTCGAACAGCAGCACTTTGAACACGATCTGCAGATTGCTGGCACCGAAGCTTTGCGCGGCCTCCACCAGACTTCCGTCCACTTCGGCGAGCGACTGCTCCACCACGCGTGCCACGAACGGCGCCGCGGTGATGACCAGCGGCACGATGGCTCCCGGCACGCCGAGCGAAGTGCCGACAATCAGTCGGGTCAACGGGATGATGGCCACCAGAAGAATGATGAATGGTACGGAACGCACGATGTTCACGATCCAGCCGAGCACGGTGTTGAGTGTCGCATTCGGGCGGATGCCCTTCTTTGCTGAGGTGATGAGCAGTACGCCCACAGGTAGGCCGATCACATACGCGAGTAGCGTCGCTACCGCGGTCATGATGATCGTGTCACGTACTCCCTCGACCAGCAGTTCGCCATAATCGGCGATGAATTGCGAGATAATCTGTCCCATTTCACTTCACCTCTTCCTTGGTCGGCGAGTCCGTCTGCTCATCGGACGAAGCGGAATCATGCTTATGGCGATGGTTCTCCACTTTCGCATCGGTGATCAGTGTTTTCAGAATGTCGCTTTGCGGATTGGAGAACAATTCCTCCGTATCGCCCATCTCCACGATGCGTCCGCCATCAATCATGGCCACACGGTCGCAGATGTTGCGTGCCACGGACAACGAATGCGTGATGATGACCAGCGTCACGTTGAGCTCGCGGTTGATGCGGCGCAGCAGGTCAAGGATCTGCGCAGTCGTGGTGGAGTCGAGTGCGCTGGTGGCCTCGTCGCACAGCATGATGGACGGATTGTTGGCCAACGCGCGTGCGATGGCCACGCGCTGCTGTTGGCCGCCGGACAGCTGGCTCGGATAACGGTCGGCCAGATCGGCCAATCCAACCAGGTCAAGCAGATAGCGGGCACGCTCCTCGCGCTTGTTTTTCGGCGTATGGTTGAGCTCCAGTGGGAACGTGACGTTGCGCAGCACGGTGCGCTGCTGGAACAGGCTGAAATTCTGGAAGATCATGCCGATTCCGGCACGCACGTCCGCCAGCTCCTTGCCTTTCGCATCGGTGATGTCCTCACCATCGACGCGCACTTTGCCGGAAGTGGGACGTTCCAACAGATTGATGCAGCGCACCAACGTGGACTTGCCCGCGCCGGAGGAGCCGAGGATGCCGAAGACTTCACCCGAATCGATGGTCAGGTTGATGTCGTGCAGCACCTCATGCGCCTCGGCGCCACTGCCATAGCTTTTGTGCAGATGGTCGATCTGAATCGTCATAATGTCCTGTTCCTATTGATGTTCCATAATAAGAATGCCGCAGGGTAGTATACCTGCGGCATTGAATTCTTGCAGCCGAAGCGGGTCTTAGAAGACCGGCACCACAGCGCCCTTGTAGTTCTTGTTGATGTAGTCGCGCACCTCGTCGGACTTCAAAGCCTTCTTGAGCTCCTTGGTCTTGGCGGTGTTCTCGTTGCCTTCCTTCACCACGAGGATGTTCTGGTAGGTTTTCGCGGCCAGGCCGTCGGCCTTTTCGGTGACCAGTGTGTCCTTGGTCGGGTCGAAGCCGGCTTGAATGGCGTAGTTTCCGTTCAGTGCCGCGATGTCGACATCCTTGATGACGGTCGGAACCACGGCGGCCTCAAGCTCCTTGAACTTCAGATTCTTCGGATTGGAGGTGACGTCCTTCGGAGTGGCGTTGATGTCCTTCGGATTCTTCAGCTTGATCAGACCGGCATCCTGCAGCAGCAGAAGCGCACGGGCCTCGTTGGTGGCGTCGTTCGGCACGGCCACGGTGGCGCCATCCTGCAGATTCTGCAAATCCTTGGTCTTGCCAGGGTATAGGCCGAATGGCTCGAAGTGGATACCTTCCACGGACACCAGATGCGTGCCCTTCTCCTTGTTGAAGTTGTCGAGGTACGGCTTGTGCTGGAAATAGTTGGCGTCCACTTCACCATCCTCGGTGGCGGTGTTCGGCTGAACGTAATCGGTGAACTCCTTGACTTCGAGCTTATAACCATCTTTCTCGACGAGCGGCTTGACGGCCTTGTTTAGGATTTCCGCGTGCGGGGTCGGGGAGGCCGCCACGGTGATGGTCTTGTCATCCTCCTTGGAGGCGGCGCCGTTGGAGCCAGAGTCGCCGCAGCCGGCCAGACCGAAGGTCGCGAGCGTGGTGACGGCGAGCAGCGCGCCGAGAAGCTTCTTGTTACGCATGGTTGAGTTCCTCTCTCAATTCGCTATACGGGCCGCCCGTTTGCCACGCGGCGGACCCAACGATTGACCAATATAGAGGAACCATCGACGGCAACACGGCGTTCACTTATTGAAAATACTTATAAAGGGCATGAAAAACGCAGAAATTCGCGAAAACCGTCTTATAAAATCGCAAGAAAACTCTTAAAAACCTTTTCTACAGAATTTCAAAATGATGCAATGCATTCGAGATTCCGGCATCGTCGACACTGTCGGTGACGTAATCGGCTACGGTCTTCGGTTCGTCAGTGGCGTTGCCCATAGCCACGCCTATGCCGGCGAAACGTAGCATATCCACGTCGTTGCCGCCATCGCCGAACGCGATCGCATTGTCCCTCGACCAACCAAAATGCTCAAGCACGACCTGCATGCCGACCGCCTTGCCGCCATCCGCAGGAATCAGGTCGGTGAAGTCGGGATGCCACCTCACACCGCGCACGTTGCCGCACATGCCGGCGATTTCCGCTTCCGTTGCCTTATCCACATATGGGCTGATCTGGAATGTGCGATGGTTTCCTATACGTTGCTGCGGATTGCATATGTCGATTTTCGGCGCGGTTTTGCCAAGGCTGTTCCACGTACGTTCCAAAGCGGCGTTGATGCGATTGAAATACCCGTAGTTGCTTTCCGCGTAATTGGCGACGACATCGGTATGCGATTGCAGCCAGTCGGTGATGATCTCCACATCGTGCAGGTCGATTGGATGACGGTAATCGAGGCCGTCGCGTGTTGTGCAGAACTGGCCGTTAAGGCCAACAATGCCATCAAATTCGACGGGAATGGTGTCAAGCACCACACCCATATAGGAGGGTGCGCGCCCCGAACAGATGAACACCTTCACGTCTTTTTTCTGCAACGCATGCAATGCGTCGATGGTGGATCGCGGCACCACATGCGTGACGAAACTCGTCAAAGTGCCGTCGATATCGAAAAACGCAGCCTTGATGTCCGATAACATGCCGATCTCCCCGTGAATCCGTTCAAAACGTCATCCAGCTTACGGGGAAAAACTGCGGAAAACGCCATTGTCGGCACGAAAAACGAACACGAAAATAGGAAAAACGTCCGGTTGCGCCTACAATCGTCAACCATGAGCGAACATATTGAGATCACGCCGGAGATCATCGAGATCCGTCATTATCTGCACGCACATCCCGAGCGCAGTTTCAAGGAATACGAGACAAGTGCCTATATCGAGAAACTGCTACGCGCGCACGACATCGAAGTGCTCAACAACCCGCTTGAAACCGGCGTGGTCGGCCTGATCCGCGGCGAGCAGCCAGGCCCGCGCATCGCATTGCGCGCCGATATCGACGGTCTGCCCATCCAAGAGGATACTGGCCTGCCGTTCTCGTCCGTCAACGACGGTGTGATGCACGGTTGCGGCCACGACCTGCACATGTCTTACATGCTCGGAGCCGCATTCTGGCTCGCAAAACGCCGCAAGCGCATCAAAGGCTCCATTAAACTGCTGTTCCAGCCTGCCGAGGAGCTCGGTCTCGGCGCGAAAGCTATGGTCGATGCGGGGTTGCTCGCCGACGTATCCGCCGCCATCGGCGCCCACAACAATCCGAATTACGCGCCCGGACAGATCGCCGTAGGCCCCGACCCGATGATGGCCGGCTGCGTGAAATTCCACGTCACTCTGCATGCCGCCGGCTCACATGCCGGATATCCACACAAGGGCACTGGTCCTATCGAGGCGCTCGCCACAATGATTCTTGCCTTGCAGACCATCGTCAGCCGCAATGTCTCACCATTCCATCCGCTCGTGCTGTCCATCACCGAACTGCACGGCGGCCACGTGTGGAATGTCGTGCCGGACAAGGCCAGCTTCCAAGGAACCGTACGCTACTTCCATAAGTCCGACGGCGAACTGGTCGAGAAACGCTTCAAGCAGCAGGTCCAATCCATCGCCGCGGGCTACGGCATTACCACAGACATCGACTGGGATGACTTTCAGAATCCGCTCGTCTCCGACATGGAACTATCCAAAATCGTCGCTGACAACGTGCGCGACTACGCGCAGCTCGAGCCAATCCATCCTTCGATGGCGGGGGAGGATTTCTGCGATTTCATGCCCGTCACCATGCCGGTGTTCGCCTTCATCGGTTCCAATGGCGAGAAAGGCTGCCCCGATTGGCATAGCCCGCATTTCGTCGGTCTGGATGAATCACTGCAGGCCGGCGTGGAATTCTACGCCAACGCGGCGCTGACGGTGCTCAACGAACTTTCGTGACACGCGTGCGGTCCACTTTCAATTCGCGATCGTAAGAAAATAAAACGTTCAACAAATCAACGGTAGGTTAGGCAGCTATGACAGACATTCGCTTCGCACTCGCTCAAATCGACACCTGCGTCGGAGACCTTGATTCCAACGCCGGTAAGATCATGCGATACGTCCGCCGCGCCGCGCAACAGGGCGCGCAAGTCGTCGTATTCCCGGAAATGACATTGACCGGATATCCCATCGAAGACCTCGCCCTGCGGGCCACCTTCCGCAAAGCCGCGTGGAACAAAGCCAACTGGCTTGCCACCGAACTGGCTGCCGATGGGCTTGGCGACCTGTTTGTGGTGGTTGGCACGGTCGGCACTGATCGTGAAACGTCTAAGCCGCGTAATCGACTTGTTGTATTGCATGATGGCGTGGTTTGGGCCGGCTATGACAAGCACTTCCTGCCCAACTACGGTGTGTTTGACGAATTCCGCATTTTCAGTCCTGGCAATAAGTCCATGGTGCTTGATGTGGATGGCGCACGTATTGGTGTGGCTATTTGCGAGGATATCTGGCAGGATGGCGGTCCTGTGGCAGAACTTGCCGAGCAGCATATTGATTTGCTGCTTACCATGAACGGTTCTCCGTATGAGGAGGGTAAGACTGATACTCGACTCGATCTTGCGGTACGCCGTGCGGCTGAAGTGAACGCGCCGATGATCTACCTCAATCAGGTGGGTGGTCAGGACGATCTGGTGTTCGATGGTGGCAGTTTCGTGGTTGACGCTGACGGTACGCTGCTGGAACGTTCTCCGATGTTCATGGAGGATTTGAGCTTCTTTGATTTGGATACTGCCTCCGAACATCAGCAGGTTGGTGTTATCGCAGCCAAGCCTGATCCGGATGAGGAAGTGTATACCGCTTGTGTGCTCGGCTTGAAAGATTACATGGCCAAGAACCATTTCAAGGGCGTGTGCTTGGGCTTGTCTGGAGGTATTGACTCCGCATTGGTGGCTGCCATGGCTGCTGATGCCGTGGGAGGAGCCAACGTGCATGGCATTTCCATGCCGAGCATGTATTCGTCTGATGGTTCGAAGGATGATGCTGCCGATTTGGCGAAGAATATTGGCGCGCATTATGATGTTCAGCCTATTGAGCCGCTGTTCGTCTCCTTCCAAAAGCAGCTTGATCTTGAAGGTGTGGCTGCTGAGAATTTGCAGGCGCGTATTCGTGGCGTGATTGTTATGGCGTATTCGAATTCCAAGGGGCTTCTGGCTGTCGCCACGGGCAACAAGTCGGAGCTTGCCTGCGGTTATTCCACCATTTATGGTGATGCAGTCGGTGGATACGCTCCGATTAAGGATCTGCTGAAGACTCGCGTGTGGGAGATTTCCCGCTGGCGCAATAAGGCTGCCTCCGAGGGCATGGGCATCGGCGGGCTGCATGTCGTGGGCAACGAACAGGGGCTTGCTGGGACTCCTTTGCCGGATGGCGTGATGATTCCCGTCAATTCGATTGAGAAAGCCCCGTCCGCCGAGCTTCGCCCAGGGCAGAAGGATTCTGATTCGCTGCCGGAGTACGAGCTGCTCGACCAGGTGCTGGCGATGTACATTGAACATGCGCATGGTCGTGAGGATCTTCTGGCAGACGGTTTCGATGAGACCACCGTCGACACGGTTATGCGACTGGTCGATCGTGCCGAATGGAAGCGCCGTCAATACCCGCTTGGGCCAAAGGTGACGGCATTGGCGTTCGGCCGTGACCGCCGCTTGCCGATTACCAACGCGTTCCGCGAATAGAACAGCGGCGGACTATTGTTTCGTTACGCGCTTCGTAAGGAGTGATATGGAAAAGCAATGGTATTTCAATACGGTTACCGAACAGCCTGAACTGGGCATGATCTCACCGGCGAGCCATCGTATGGGACCATACAAAACCAGGGAAGACGCGCTCGATGCATGGAAGATCGTGCAGGAACGCAACATCAAATGGGAAGAACAGGATCGCGAATGGAAACGCTGGTCTTCCGATGAAAAGTAGTTGATACGATATAAGAAATCGCGGTGTCTGGATTACGGCACCGCGATTTTTTCTTATACTTCGCAAGTGTGACATATGTCACTTTTATTTCCTCTCAAACTCAGGTTCTTTACAGGTTCGTGCAGCTAGAATCGGTAACTAGCGACGACGTAACGATGCGTCGCCAAACCAACACCCAGAAGGAGTGGAAATGGCAGCAGTTGATGCGACGGCAGTCTCCCCGGAAGAGCTTCAGGCTAAGGCTTGGGAAGGCTTCGCTGAGGGCAACTGGCAGAAGGACATTGATGTCCGTGACTTTATTCAGAAGAACTACACGCCTTATGAGGGTGACGAGTCCTTCCTGGCTGACGCCACCGAGAAGACCAAGCACCTGTGGCAGTATCTCGATGACAACTATCTGGCCGTGGAGCGCAAGCAGCGCGTCTACGACGTCGACACCCACACACCGGCTGGCATCGACGCATTCGGCGCCGGCTACATCGACTCTCCGGAAGTCGACAATGTGGTTGTCGGTCTGCAGACCGATGTTCCTTGCAAGCGTGCCATGATGCCGAACGGCGGTTGGCGTATGGTCGAGCAGGCCATCAAGGAAGCCGGCAAGGAGCCGGATCCGGAAATCAAGAAGATCTTCACCAAGTACCGCAAGACCCACAATGACGGTGTCTTCGGCGTGTACACCAAGCAGATCAAGGTAGCCCGCCACAACAAGATCCTCACCGGTCTGCCGGATGCCTACGGCCGCGGCCGCATCATCGGCGATTACCGTCGTGTGGCACTGTACGGTGTGAACGCCCTGATCAAGTTCAAGCAGCGCGACAAGGATTCCGTGCCGTACCGCAACGACTTCACCGAGCCGGAGATCGAGCACTGGATCCGCTTCCGCGAAGAGCATGACGAACAGATCAAGGCCCTGAAGCAGCTGATCAACCTCGGCAACGAGTATGGTCTTGACCTGTCCCGCCCGGCACAGACCGCTCAGGAAGCAGTGCAGTGGACCTACATGGGCTACCTCGCTTCCGTCAAGAGCCAGGACGGCGCCGCAATGTCGTTCGGCCGCGTCTCCACCTTCTTCGACGTGTACTTCGAGCGCGACCTGAAGTCCGGCAAGATCACCGAGACCGACGCTCAGGAAATCATCGACAACCTGGTCATGAAGCTGCGCATCGTGCGCTTCCTGCGTACCCAGGATTACGACGCGATCTTCTCCGGCGATCCGTACTGGGCGACTTGGTCCGACGCAGGCTTCGGCGACGACGGCCGCACCATGGTCACCAAGACTTCGTTCCGTCTGCTCAACACCCTGACGCTCGAGCACCTTGGACCTGGTCCGGAGCCGAACATCACCATCTTCTGGGATCCGAAGCTGCCGGAAGCCTACAAGCGCTTCTGCGCCAAGATCTCCATCGACACCTCGGCAATCCAGTACGAGTCCGACAAGGAAATCCGCTCCCACTGGGGCGATGACGCTGCAATCGCATGCTGCGTTTCCCCGATGCGCGTGGGCAAGCAGATGCAGTTCTTCGCAGCTCGTGTGAACTCCGCCAAGGCTCTGCTGTACGCCATCAACGGCGGCCGCGACGAAATGACCGGCATGCAGGTCATCGACAAGGGCGTTATCGAGCCGATTCAGCCGGAAGCCGACGGCTCCTTGGATTACGAGAAGGTCAAGGCCAACTACGAGAAGGCTCTCGAATGGCTGTCCGAGACCTACGTGATGGCTCTGAACATCATCCATTACATGCACGATAAGTATGCATACGAGTCCATCGAGATGGCTCTGCACGACAAGGAAGTGTACCGTACCCTCGGTTGCGGCATGTCCGGCCTGTCCATCGCAGCCGACTCCCTGTCCGCATGCAAGTACGCCAAGGTCTACCCGATCTACAACAAGGACGCCAAGACCACTCCGGGCCATGAGGACGAGTACGTCGAAGGCGCCGATGACGATCTGATCGTCGGCTACCGCACCGAGGGTGAGTTCCCGCTGTACGGCAACGATGATGATCGCGCCGACGAGATCGCCAAGTGGGTTGTCTCCACCGTCATGGGCCAGGTCAAGCGCCTGCCGGTGTACCGCGGAGCGGTCCCGACCCAGTCCATCCTGACCATCACCTCCAACGTGGAATACGGCAAGGCCACCGGCGCCTTCCCGTCCGGACACAAGAAGGGCACCCCGTATGCTCCGGGCGCAAACCCGGAGAACGGCATGGACTCCCATGGCATGCTGCCTTCCATGTTCTCCGTCGGCAAGATCGACTACAACGACGCTCTTGACGGCATCTCGCTGACCAACACCATCACCCCTGATGGCTTGGGCCGCGACGAGGATGAGCGCATCGGCAACCTCGTGGGCATTCTGGACGCCGGCAACGGCCACGGTCTGTACCACGCCAACATCAACGTGCTGCGCAAGGAACAGCTCGAGGATGCCGTCGAGCATCCGGAAAAGTACCCGCACCTGACCGTGCGCGTCTCCGGCTACGCGGTGAACTTCGTCAAGCTCACCAAGGAGCAGCAGCTCGACGTGATCTCCCGTACGTTCCACCAGGGTGCCGTCGTCGACTGAGACTGAACGGCACCGTGTGAAGCGGTAGAGTGCAAGGGGCGGAGCGTGAAAGCTTCGCCCCTTGGTTTTCCCTGTACAATGTGGGGAAACCATTGGAGAGATACAACGAAAGGACACCGATGTCTGAGAACGTACATTTTCGCTCCACAACAAGGCATATGCTCAGAGAATCGCAAAACTACGTCAACCAAACGCTTATGGGAGGGTTGTCAGGCTTCGAATCGCCGATCGGACTGGACCGGCGTGACCGCATCAACGCGCTGAAAAGCGGTGATATCGGCTTCGTGCATTCCTGGGACATCAACACGTCCGTCGACGGTCCGGGAACACGCATGACCGTCTTCATGAGCGGTTGCCCATTGCGTTGCCAGTATTGCCAGAATCCGGATACGTGGAAAATGCGTGACGGCAAGCCCGTCTATTACGAGGCCATGGTCAAAAAAATCGAACGCTATGTGGATCTTTTCAAGGCGACGCATGGCGGTATCACCTTCTCGGGCGGCGAATCCATGATGCAACCAGCATTCGTCTCCCGCGTGTTCCATGCGGCCAAGGAGATGGGGGTGCACACCTGCCTCGATACTTCCGGATTCCTTGGCGCAAGTTACACCGACGACATGGTGAACGATATCGACCTGTGTCTGCTTGATGTCAAGTCTGGCGATGAGGAAACCTACAAAAAGGTGACTGGCGGCATTCTGCAACCGACCATCGATTTCGGACAGCGTCTGGCCAAGGCCGGCAAGAAGATCTGGGTGCGTTTCGTGCTTGTGCCCGGACTCACCTCATCCGAGGAAAACGTTGAGAATGTGGCGAAGATCTGCGAGTCGTTCGGCGACGCAGTGGAACATATCGATGTGCTTGGATTCCACCAGCTTGGCCGTCCAAAATGGCACATGCTCAACATTCCCTACCCGTTGGAAGACCAGAAGGGGCCGTCCGAGGCAATGAAACAGCGTGTGGTGGAACAATTCCAATCGCACGGTTTCACCGTCTACTAAACGGGAAGCCACGCATATTCCAGCCAACGATTCCGGCAAATCAATCGTTTGAAAGTGCCTCAGCGATTGGAAAAAGGAATATTCGTGCAATTGTTGAACCAGCATTCGCCACGCGGAAAAATCTTCACATTCGACGCGTGGCGAAATGCTGTGAAATACCGCAAAACCGGCGACTCTGCCGTAGCCTTGAATCATGGTGGACATCTATGCTTTTCCTCAAGGCACGCCCAACGAAGCGCGTGCCACAGGTAGGGGATCGTGCGCCTACGCCGACCCTCCTGAACAAATGTTGACCCGACCTTCCGGCGTGCCAGACAAGGTATGGGACGCCGTGCTTTCCGTAGAACGTATGCCTCGATTACCAAGCGTGTCGTATCGTGAGATTCCAGTGCCGTGCGCCATGGCGAGTTTCGGCATTGGAGTTGAGATGCAATGCGACGAGGCGCGTTCCACAGGCTGGATCATGGTGTTGTATTCGCACAAATACCGAAATGACTGGCATTCTCATTGGCGTTGCGTTGCTTTCGCCGCGTTGCCGTTGTCTGGAGGCGAAGGCGATTGTCTGATACCGTCCATGTATTGGGATGCGATGATGGACCGTGTTGGTTCGTGCGATGTCGAACATGTTTCGGGAACCGTCACAGTCACGAAAAGCACGACGTTTGGCACTCAGTCCGACGCTCCCGAAACCGGGTGTGAGATTCGTGTGTCTTGGACGCCACTAGACTATGCCGATGGAGGCCTTGACGCGGGCGCCCAAGTGGGCGCGTGGGCTAGGTTCCTCCGGTCCATGACGCAATCCGAGGAGGATTATCCCGTTGACTGACGAGCCAAGGTTGCAGGCCGAGCCGCGTGAGGGCGTGCCCGATGTGATCGACACCCTACCGGCATTCCGCGAGTACTGCAGCGCATTGGCGTCTTCGCATGGGTCTTTGGCTGCGGATGCGGAACGTGCGTCTGGCTTCCGATACGGTCATGACGATTGGTTGGTGCAATTCAAAAGAGACGGTGCCGGCATAGGATTGCTTGATCCGCAGGCATTGGCTGCGGAAGGTGCTGATTGGAACGATTTCAATCGTGCGGTGGGCGATGCGGTATGGATTCTGCATGATTCGTTGCAGGATCTGCCGGGATTCGTTGATTTGGGATTGCAGCCGAAACGTTTGTTTGATACGGAAATCGCTGCACGGCTGCTGGGGCTCAAACGTTTCGGATTAGCTGCCGTTACCGAGCATTATCTGGGACTGACGCTTGCGAAAGAGCATTCCGCGGCCGACTGGTCGTACAGGCCGCTGCCCCGAGACTGGCGTAATTATGCGGCGCTGGACGTTGAATTGCTGATCGAGCTTGAAACGACCATGCGCGCCGAACTGCAAAAGCAAGGCAAGATCGAATGGGCTGAGGAGGAATTCGATTACGCGCTGCGCGAAGGAACTGCGCCACGCAAGGAGCATCCCATCCCATGGCTGCGCATCTCGCATATCACCGAAATCATGAGGGACCGCCAGGCCCTGGCCGTGGCGAAAGCATTATGGACCAAACGAGATGAACTGGCACGCGAATACGATATTTCGCCGACACTGCTGCTCGCCGACAGCACCATCATCGAAGTGGCGGAACGCAAGCCGCATAACGCCGCGCAATTCAGGGCGGTCCGTTCCATCAACGAGCGTGTACGCATCCAAGCCGGTGCCGAACAGGAGAAAATGTTCGAACGTTACGCGCCGATCCAACGTAAAATCAAGCCAAGCATGTGGAAGAGAATAATCCAACAGGCGCTTGATCTGCCGGAAAGCGAATGGCCGGTCATCGAAAGCGGCAATCCCCAAAACCAGGAGGCGCAGAGCATATCCGCTCCACGAGCGACGCGAGTCTGGAGGGAACGTTATCCGGAACGTCTCGCAACGCTTGACAAGGCACGCAAGATGGTGGCGCAGATAGCGGAAGACACGCGTACCCCCGCGGACGTCATCATCAAACCGCAGTATCTGCGCAACCTGTGTTGGACCGACGAACCGCAAAAACGTGACGTTGCGCAATTCCTCACCGAGCAGGGCGCGAGGGCGTGGCAGGTCGCGCTGGTTGCAGAGTCCGTGAGTCGCGCTATCATGTAGAGGTTGCCTAACGGCAGAAATGTGAAGAACCGTATTTTTCAGGAGCGCAAGCGTGAAAATCAGCGTCAGGAATCTTGAGCCGACCAAGGTGAAGCTCACCGTCACCGTTGATCCGGAAGAGTTCAACCCGTATCTCGACAATGCTCGCAAGGAAATCGCCAAGCAGGTCAACGTGCCTGGCTTCCGCAAGGGCCACGTGCCCGGCAAGATCATCGACCAGCGCATCGGCTTCGGTGCCGTTGCTGGCGAAGCCGTGAACAACGGTGTGCCGGAGCTGTACTCCAAGGCTCTCGAAGAAAAGGGCATCCGTCCGATGGCCCAGCCGGAAATCGACGTTCAGGAAGTTCCGGAATCCGCCAAGGACGAGACCAAGCTGAAGTTTGTGGCCACCGTTGAGCGTCGCCCGGACATCGAACTGCCGGAAATCGACGGCATGGAGATCGAGGTCGCCAAGGCCGAAATCACCGACGAAGACATCAACAACCGTCTGGAAGCCCTGCGCCAGCGTTTCGGCACCCTCGTGGGTGTGGATCGCCCGGCCGCCAAGGGTGACTATGCCAACATCGACCTGACCGCCGAAATCGACGGCGAAGTGGTCGACTCCCAGGAAGGCGTGAGCTACGAGCTCGGCTCCGAAACCATGCTTGACGGTCTGGATGAGGCTCTCGAAGGCCTGTCCGCCGGCGAAGAGACCACCTTCGAAGGTACCTTGGAAGCAGGCGAGCACGAAGGCGAGAAGGCTCAGGTCAAGGTCAAGGTCAACTCCGTCAAGGCTGAAGAGCTGCCGGAACTCGACGACGACTTCGCTTCTGAAGCCTCTGAGTTCGACACCCTCGACGAGCTGAAGGAAGACCTCAAGAAGGCCGCTTCCCAGGATGCCGAAGGTCGTCAGGCCACCGCAGCTCGTGACGCTTTCATCGCCAAGCTCGAAGAGGGCCTGGAGATTCCGGTGCCGAAGGGCGTCAAGGCTGAAATGATTGAGCAGCAGCTCAAGGGCGTGACCGCTGATCCGGCCAATGCCACCAAGGAGCAGAAGGCAGAAGCTGAAGAAACCGTTGAGAAGGAACTGCGCGACCAGATGGTGCTCGACGTGCTCGCCGAGAAGCTGGACGTCAAGGTCTCCCAGGCCGACGTGTTCAACTTCCTCGCTTCCATCGCCCAGCAGTACGGCATGGATCCGAACGCCTTCATTCAGGCCATCATGCGCAACGGCCAGCTCGGCTCCGCAGTGCAGGAAGTTGGCCGTTCCAAGGGCCTGCTTGCCGGCATGCGTGCCGTGACCTTCAAGTCCGAGGGTGAAACCTTGGATTTGAGCGCCTTCCTCGGTGAAGCCGCTGAAGATGAAGAAGCCGAGAGCGTTGAGGCTGCTTCTGCAGCTGCCGCTGTGGCTGACGAGCTTGCTTCCGAAGAGTGAGCTTCGATCGATAGCTTCTGACTCGTAAGAGTCCCAAATAAGTTGAGGGGTTGGTTCCAAGAGCCAACCCCTCAACTTATTCCCGATATGCTTACAGCTTGAGAAACTTGAAATCTACAGCAGGAATTTAATCTCAGCAAAAAACTCGCGAACCATGTTGTTGACAAGCATGTTCGGGGGAGAGCCGGCCGCAATGCCTTGGGCGTTGTCCAAACCATATTTGTCGGCAATCTGCAGTGCGCGGAACATGTGGAAATTGTTGGTGATCACCCCTACGGAAGCATCATCGTCACTGATCAGCTTCTTGCTGTTGACGATGTTTTCCTCAGTGGTCTTCGAATCCGGCTCTTCAAGAATGCGCTGCTCGTCAATGCCATGCTCTTTAAGATAGTCAGCCATGCCTTGGGCTTCGGGGAACGGTTCATTCGGTCCTTTTCCGCCGGAGACTATGCAGATGGTATTCGGATTCTCATCCAAGTATTCGATGGCCTTGTCGAGACGGTAGCGAAGTACAAGGCTCGGGCCGGACTTACGCACTTGGGCGCCGAGAACCACCACATAATCAAGATCCGGTTTGCCTTGCGCATGCATTTTACTGACGATGCAACTTTCCACCGTGCCGAACGCGACCAGACCAATACATGCGACCGCAATCAAGATGCCTCTGACCAGTCTTGGCAATATCGTCCACCACCGGAAGAGCAGACCGAATCCGAGTATTGCGAACAAAACTGCGAACGCTAGCCAAACAATCCAGAAACTCGTGCCGGAATGCGTATTGCGTACGGCGAAAGCGTAACATGCGCATGCCACGGCAAGTACTAAGCATAGAGTGCCTGTAATTCGTCTAATCAACATTGCCATGATGAACCTCTCATTCATTGCGCGTCGCACGCAATCCTGTCTCATCCTAAGCGCGTGACCCCAGACCCCCAAGCGTCACACGCCAATGCCAACAAATCCTGCGCATTCCTGCTATCGCAATACTATGTGCATTATGCCATCCATGAACGGAGCTTTGGCATGGCTGCGGCTAGGATGGGGGAGCATGACTTCAGAAACAATTATGCTTCGGACGATGCGTCGCACGGATTTTCCTGCGCTTGAAGAGCTTGTTCGACAAGCTTGGTATGCGGATGATGAGTCGGATGATAACGGGAATGTTCCGAACGATGAGCGCGGGTTGCGTGAGTACAAGTTGCGCAAGGCGATTCGTCTGCGCAATATGCACCGACTTGCGGCAATCGACATGCATGATTTTCTTTCCCGCACCACCGAGGCTACGGTCGCTGAACGTGATGGTCGGGTGCTTGGCGTGGTATTGGGCTCGTTGAGGTCCCGTGTTACCACAGCGCAGAGGATACGTCATGCTATTACGCGAAATTGCTTGGCGTTGCCCTTGTTGGCAAGCAAGGATGGCCGTCGAGGACTTGCCGATCAGATTGCGATTTTGCAGGCCGATGAAATGTTGAAGCGAGATGCCGGCAAAAGCTATCAGGCTGAGGTAACGCTGTTCGTGGTTTCTCCGGAAGCGCGGGGTATGGGCGTCGGTCGTAAGCTGTTCAATCACATGCTTGACGTGTTTCGTGATGCTGGAATGAACGAGTATTTCCTCTTCACTGACACTACCTGCGATTACGGGTTTTATGATTACCGTGGTTTGACTCGTAAAGCGGAATGTACCATACGTAGGGATTCCTTTACTCAAGGTGGTTTGGAAGACGGTTCGCTTTCCTTCTTCCTGTACGAGGGGCGCTGCTGAACGTTTCTGCCCATCACTGTGAAAGGTGAGACGGGACGGGAGATTATCCGCAAACGTGACGAACACCTGCTGCGGGCATTGGTAGAGGAGTGTTCGGTCGCGAAAACAGGAACTTAATTTCCGCGAAAAATTCGCGGAGCATATTGTTTGGCAGCATTTCGCGAGGTGAGTTGGCGGCAATGCCCTCAGCTCCGATTAGTCGTTTTTATGCGCGATCTGCAATGCGCGGAACATGTGGAAATCATTGGTCACGATGCCGATCGTGGCATTGAGCTTTGTAATCAGAGCACGACTATTCGAGATGTTTTCCTGTGTGGTCTTCGACTTCATCTCTTTGATGATGCGGTTTTTCTTGATGCCGTACGATTCAAGGTAGTTGGCCATGCCCTGCGCTTCCACGACCGGTTCATTCGGCCCTTTGCCACCGGAGACGATGCAAATGGTGTCCGGATTTTTCGTTCAGATAGTCGATTGCGGTGTCAAGACGATACCGCAGCACTTTGCTCGGACCTGATTTGCGCACCTGCGCTCCAAACACCGTCACATAGTCGAGATTAGGATTGGTGTGCTCGTCCATTCTGCTGATGATGCACCCCTCCACAGTGCCGAACGCCACAATGCCGATAAAGATCAGAGCAATAATGACATTCTGTACGAGACAGGGAACATTTGACCACCAGTCGGTCGCTGCAGATCGCGAGTAGGATGAGAATGATTGCGATGACCAGCCAGACCATCCAAAAGCTGGTGCCGGAATGACCTCTCCACACGACGAACGCATAGAACGCCGACAACAGAGCCAATGCAACGCACAGAACGACTCCCAACCGTTGCCCCATCGTCTTCGTGCCAATCTCTTAATGCGTGTTGCCTTTTCCTTAAGTCCACCACTCAATCCCTGTCTAAGGGTAAGTGCAATAACGGATAAGACCGTCATATTGTGGATGATGTAGACGATTCCTTTGCGTTCCTTTCGGAATGTGAAGTCCCTGCTTTACATGGCATGAATCGCTCGTAATGACATCCGTCGTTCCTGCCCGGGCCGCGCAGGTCGAGGAACGGCCCACGGCGACTGCCGCGATCTCCAATTCACGGTGCGCGGCGTCAACCAAAGCGCGGATTCATTATGGCAAAGCCATTTCCTGAAACGATTGTTCATGACAAAACCACGAAGACGGCAAAACGGTCTTCGGCAACGGTGGAGGAAAACGTAGACCATTGACATGGCATGTGATCGACATCGCCGTTAGAGCGGCCGTCGGAATGATGTCCGGCGTGATGTTCTGGGTGTTCGATGGTCTGCCCTATTGCCTGTTTCCTTTGCTGACTCTGATTCTCCTGGGATCCGCGGCGCTTCTGCACGCATTGTTCTATTTCCCTGCCACATTGGGATTGCTGATCGTGCACAAGCCCGGAACGTCGGCCTACGTACTGTTGGTCGCCTCGTTTTTATTGAAGTGGTACTCGGTACGAAATACAGCGTGAGCTTGGTGGTGATCGCACTGGTGCAGGCGGCCGCCGCCGAAGCAGTGTTCGCACTGTTCCGCTATCGCCGTTGGACACTTGGCGTCACCATTCTGGCAGCCTTGGCGATCGGCGTCGTCTACAACTTCTACTTGCTGTTCTTCTACTACCAAGCATTCTCATTCTTCAGTCCACGCAGGCTCATCGGCACGGCGTGCGAGTTGCTGAGCGCGTTGGTGTTCGCCGGCTTTGGCTCATGGGGCCTGTACCGCGCCTTGTCGCGATCCGGCGTCCTGGATCGCTTCGCCTCTGGACGCTGATACATGCTCAGGGTGGAATTCACTTTGTGATTGGTCGGCGCACCGGGACGCAAGCCAGGCGAGGATCTGCTGTCCGCTGACGGGCTTGAAATCCCATGCGTCGAGCCCCACGTTCACACTTCGCGGATCGGTGCCGTCGGGGACATCCTGATGCGTGTGGCCGTAGAGTAGCCAGCCTTCGGTGGTAGGCGCCATATCGGCGAACTCGTTCCAGTTGCTCGGACAATCGCCGTGTTCTTCGGCCAATGCCGAGAGTCTGGGGAAGTGGCTCATAGCGATGCTTTGCTGCGTGGTCGCCACCGTTATTTTGCCGGATTCGTCGAGAACGGGAAGTTCCATGTCGATTTCGCGGTAGTCGTCGATGGTCTCGAACACGTCTTCGTATAGTATGTCATTGAATCGGAGACGGAAGTTGCGGTCATGGTCGCCGACAATCCGGACTACCTCGATGGAGCCTCCCTTGAGGAAATGGAGCGGATTCGTACGATACTGCGCGATCTGATTCGCTTCATTGTGGACTCCACAGCCAGAAAAATGGTCATCACGGACCTAAAGGACCCCGTCATCGAACGGTCGGAAGGACGGGAATTCGACACAGCCGAGCATTACGAAGACTACAAACAGAAGCTCAACCGATACATCAACGAGCACAGCAACGATGAAGTCATCTGTAAACTCCACTACAACGAGCCACTTTCCGGCAAGGACTTCTCGAACCTTGAAAACATCATGATTCATGAGCTTGGTTCCAGAGAAGAATACCAGAAGGCGTTCGGAGACGTTCCTCTCGGACTGTCGGTGCGCCGTATCATTAAACCTGACCATCAGGCGACAATGAAGGCGTTTGGCGAATTCATCAACAACCATTCGCTCAGTCCCGCGCAGAACGCGCTGATGAATAGAATCATCGACTACGTCGAACAGAACGGATACGTCCAGCCGGAAGACCTTGCACGACCGCCGTTCGACCGGCCGAAGCCTTTGTTCCTGGTGTTCGGTAAGGAACTGATGGACCTGAAAGTATGCATCGAACGTTTGAACGCCAACGCCATGGCGCCCATCGCGTGACGGCATAGGGCAGACATGGAACGAAAGTTTTATCCTACGAAAACGTATATTTCGTAATAGCTGGCAATCGCTGTAATGGACGTGATACGGAACGTACGTGAGCGTACTTGTCAGACGAGCCGCTCCAGCAGCCAGTCACGTAGGATGACGGCGTGGTTGATGTGCGGATCACGTGCCGCGTACAGCAGGGTAATGTTGGCGTCGTGTAGCAGATTGCGTACGTCGTCTGCGAATTGCGCCGCCTCGGGGCGTGAACCGAGCTGCTCTATGTAGCGTGCTTTGAATTCGTCAAACTTCGCCGGATCGTGCGCGAACCATTTGCGCAAATCGGTGGTGGGCGTCACCTCCGTTTTGGCCCATCGGTCGAGCTTCGCGCGTTCCTTGGAAACACCGCGCGGCCAGATGCGGTCCACAAGGATACGGTAGCCGTCATCGTCGGCAGGGTTGTCGTAGATTCGTTTGATGTTCAGCATGTGTGTTGCCATACTTTCACGGTACCGCGCCAACACATGTACGCAACTATTCGAAGTGAAATTGCGCTCCCAGAGTAGCGGGGCCGACTCCGTACTGGTCGCTTACAGAAAAGTCGAAACGGATTGCAATCGGAAACGGGGTCAATTCAAAGACTGTTGGTGACGAACTGCCGAATAAGCGCCACAGTCCGATTAATCTGGTCATCACCGAAATAGTGGCCACACCATCGCCCTGCTGCACGCCATAGCTGCCTTGATTACCCGTTCGTAATGCTGCTTCGGCACGCGCGAGCGTGCGGATTCGATTTTTTTGAGGTTCAGTATGTCGTCTTTGCTGCCGTATACGGATAGGACGCGTAGTTTTGTTTTGCTTAGGTCGGCGGTTGGGTAGGAGGAGAGGAGGATGAGTCCGTCCCAGTTGTCGGTATGTTTGCTGATGTAGAGTTTGCTGCCAGCGTGCCGCCGAGTGAATGGTCGGCTATGTACCAGTGGTCGTATGAGTAGCTGGCGATATCGCTGCGTACCACGTCTGCGCGGTTGATGCCGAAGATGGCGAGGTTGGCGGGCATTTTCATCAGGAAGCAGTCGATTTCTGACGCGGCGGTTTCCTGTATGAGTGGCGCGTAGGTGCTTGCTTCGACTCTCGCGCCGGGGTAGAACACCATCGCTGTTGTTGTGCCGGGGCCGTCGAATAGCCATCCGTCTTCGATGTCGGTGACTTTCGCCGTTGGATTGGATTGGATCGCGTTGCCGACGTTGACGGCGTGATGGTAGTCGTTGACATAGTAGACGCCGTATCCTGCCAGAACGATTAGGACTGCTATGATTGCGGCGAGAATGCGGTGGAACGTTCGATGTTCCATGGCGCCTCCGAACCCTAAAAACACACTTTCTTTTATAGTCCGTTCAATGTGTGCTATGTGGAGTGGAGGAGATTGTAGTCGGTGCCGCCTAGCATGCATTACTGGGACGATGCCAGTCGTGACGATTGGTCGCGTCCGGAATGTATGGAGAGGCGGCTTGGGAAGCAGTATGGGTAAGAACAGCGCGAAACCAGTGAAAACGAAAAACGTGACCCCGGCGGTCACACCATGGGGTAAGAACCGTGTGAAGAACACCGAAACCGGCAAGCACGTGCTCATCATGCCGGGCATCGGATACACCGTAGACCGACCGCTGCTGTACTGGGCAGCGCAGGCGCTTGCGGCCAACGGATGGTTCGTGGACCGGCTCGACCTGAAACTGACGGAAAGCGTCGAGTTTCCGGAAATGATCGCCTGTATGGAACGCGTGGTCGACGAATGGCGCAAGGCGGCGCTCGAACATGCTGCCGAATCGGGTGAGGAGCCGCAGTTGCTGGTCGTCACCAAATCGCTCTCCACACTCTCATATCCGCATTCCGCAAAACTAGGATTGCGCGTGGTGCTGCTCACCCCGGTACTCAATCCGCCGCCATTCGACAAGCACAAGTCGGTCATTCCCGCGCCGCTGCCGGGAACTGCCGGCAGACCGATGCCGCTAATCTGCGCAGGTGACGCCGACCCATACTACGATGACGCCAAAGCGTATCTGCTCACCGACCATGTGCGCACGTATGCTGGTGCCAACCATTCCATCGAAGTGCCGGACGATTGGCAGACGTCGCTCGACTACCTGAAACAGGTCACGCAGGCCATCGTCGACTACGCCGGCTGAAAAGAGCGGGACGGAATATGCGCATCGTATTGCAGAAGGTCAGTGAAGGATCCGTCGACGTGGTCGACGAGACAAGCGGAGAAGTCGACACCACATTCGAACCACAGCATATAGGCATCGGCTATGTGCTGCTTGTCGGAGTGGAAGACACGGACGGAGCGAAACAAATCGACTGGCTCGCCCGCAAAATCGCCAACCTACGCGTCTTCGAAGACGAGAACGGCAAAATGAACCGTTCCATCCACGACGTGAACGGCAGTGTGCTGTCCATCTCCCAATTCACGCTATACGCGGACGCGCGCAAAGGCAACCGCCCAAACTTCGTGAAAGCCGGAGCGCCCGCGCACGCCGAACAGACATGGCACGGATTCAACGACGCCCTGCGCTCACAAGGACTCGAAGTAAAAGAAGGACGATTCGGCTCCCACATGCGCGTGCGTCTCGCCAACGACGGTCCGGTCACCATCATCCTTGACACCGACGAACTCGGCGTCTGACCCAGAACCCAACGTGAAACCCTATATCCGACGATTGTCATAGGGTAAAACGCATGGGAATATGGAACGACCGCAAATTGATCGTCAACTGCCTGCCGTTGACTGAATCCGAACGTGCGCAATTCATACGTGCCGCGAAAGACATGCCACAGGAATTCGTCGGCGATTCGGCCCAACGGGGAAGCATGAGCTGGACCGCCGCAGTACCGGAGGAACTCAAAGCCAAAGCCACCGCGGTCATCGGCAACATCGCGCCCGAGGAATGCGCGCAATGCCCCAAACTCGAATGGCTTCAAACTTGGAGCGCCGGCGTCGACAAATACCAGCGACCCGGCATCCTACAGCCCGGATCCATGCTCACCAATGCCACCGGAGCCTACGGACAAAGCGTCTCCGAACACATGTTCGCCATGATGTGGGCCATCATGAAGAACCTGCACATCTATGCGGCAAGCAACCCGAATGCCATGTGGCAAGACGCGGGCCGCGCCGTCAGCCCCAACGGAAAAACGGCGCTCGTCATCGGAACCGGCGACATCGGATCACACTTCGCACGACTCTGCAAAAACGTCGGAATGACAACCATTGGCATTCGCCGTAATCCCGCCGTCGAAGCGCCGGGCGTCGACCATATCGTAGGATTCGAGTCCCTCGACGACGTGCTGCAATACGCCGATGTGATCGCCATGTGCGTACCATCCACTTCGACAACGTACCACCTGCTCAATGCGGAACGCATCGCATCTCTCAAACCTGACGCCATCATCATCAACGCGGGCCGCGGCAACGCCATTGAAAGCCAAGCGCTTGCCGACGCGCTCGCGGAAGGACGAATCCGTGGTGCCGCGCTCGATGTGACCGAACCGGAGCCGCTGCCGGCCGACTCGCAGCTGTGGCGTGAGCCGAAATGCCTCATCACACCACATGTGGCGGGAGGCAACCATCTTGAGATCACCGAACGCAGTATCATCTCCATTGCATTAGGCAACGTCCGCTGCTACGCCAATGGTCAGTCGCTCGACAATCTCATGCCCATCAAAAGCTGACGGTCGCGCGTGCGGGGAGACCCGTATGATGGCAGTCGGGAAGAAAGGAAAGGGTATGACATTGAACAAATGGCGTCGTGCGACGGAATGGTTCATGACGGCATTGGCATTGGTGTTCCTGTTCGCGTATTCGTGGGAAGTTCTGGCGAGGACGCATATCCTGTTGTGTGAAATGGTGATCAACATCATCTGGATGGTGTTCATCGCCGACTGCGTCGTTTCGATCCTGCTGGCGGAAGATAAGAAAACCTGGTTCAAAGACAATCTGCTGATGCTGGTGTCCATCGCATTGCCCGTCTTCAGGCCGTTGAGACTGCTGCGTCTGGTGGCAGTGCTCAACGTGCTCAATCGTACCGGTGGCATGGCGGTGCGTGGGCGCATCACACTGTACACATGCTGCAGCGTGACACTACTGATGTATATCGGCGCCCTTGCCGAATTGGATGTGGAACGTGGGGTTCCAGGCGCTTCCATCACCGATTTCGGTGAAGCGATATGGTGGTCGTTCGTGACCGTCACCACAGTCGGCTATGGCGATTTGTCCCCGGTGACATGGCAGGGAAGATGCATCGCCATCGGACTGATGATAACCGGCGTTGCCCTGATCGGCATCGTCACCGCGACGCTGGCTTCATGGATTGTCGACCGTGTTCGTGACGAGACCGACAAGCGTGCGGATGAGGCGGAATCGGAAACGGAACAGTTGCGCCACAATGTGCGGGAACTGACGGACACCGTCAACCAGCTGCGCGATGACATCGCGCAGCTGCACAGGTTATAGCGGTTCTCATGCCTGCACCAGTATTATCGGTCGGTTCCACGGTCAACGCGACGGTATCTGTGGGCGTGCTCGAAGCCGCCACTGATTCAAGGGTCAGCGCTCGCTGCCGCGCGACTTCTCCATAGAACTGAAGCAGGGCTCCATCACCAACCAGCGTAGATCGGGCCGCTGCTGGAATCCGAACCGGTGGAACTCGATCCATGGCAGCCGCTCACCAAGCGTTGCCGCTGATATAACCTGTATGGAGCGAAGCCGTGGCTGGGATTGCAGCCACGGCTTTCCTGTTCCGCTGTGCTGATACTCTTTCATAAGAACAAATGTGCGAACGATTGGGGTTCAGTTGGCGGATACTTTGTCATGGCTTTCTGACGAACTACGCAGCGAATGCAGTCAGCCTGTATTGCAGCGTGCCCGTGGAATCGCCAACCAGTGGCGTGCGAAAATGTCGGATCTGCATTGCCTGAACGACTCCGATTCCGACCGCATCACCCTGCATGCCAATATGCGGGGCACCACCTCACCGTCCAGCCGATACGAAGTGCAGGCCACGCTTGATTTGCATGATGAGCTTTTCTTGGCCAGGTATTGCTCGTGCCCCGCGTTCAACGGTTCACAGCACGGTTATGGCACGTACTCGTCGGCATATTCGCCCAGCTACCGCAACAATCCAAAATATCGCAGTTTCGACGATGATGACGATGAATACGATCATGTCGACGATTATGATGATTTCGGTTCAGGATCGACGTTCGGCCATGTGCAGGACGATGACGAGTTCGATTCGGATCCGGCTGGGGGGCGCCGCTATACCGGCATGTGCAAGCATGTCGCCGCAATGCTGCTGCTGTTTCTTGACCAGCCCGAACGGTTCCGCGGATTCAAACGAAGTGGCGTGACCTCGCATATCCTATCCGACTACATGCGTGCGCTGGATGCGAAGAATGACAATACCGGTCAAAGCGCGCAGCTTGACGTGCTCAAGCGCATCGTCGACGCGAAAAGCCGTCTCGCCGACGAGCAACGAGGCGTCATTACGCAAGGGGCCACGAAAACAAAACGCAAGAGCGGTTCCATCATGGTGAAACCGGGAAGCGTATGTCTGGAGCCCACGCTGATCATGAACCGTGAGCTGTGGAGCCTGACGTTGAAAATCGGCTGCGGCGACGCAAGTTATATCATCAAAAGCATTTCCAAATTCGTAGCCGACATGCACAACGGGGCATACGTGTCATACGGGCAGAAACTCTCGTTCACCCACACTCCGGACATGCTCGAACCGTTCTCGCTGCAGCTGTTCCGATTCCTGCAAGGTGTTGTTGGATCACGTGTCGCTGCACAGCTGCAGAACAACTACTATTACGCGCCAGACGTGCGCATCGAACGTGAAATCATGCTTACCGATGGGGAATTGTGCGATCTGCTGAACCTGTTCGAAGCGGAACCGCAACAGGACTACATCGAAGACGTGCTGATAGCACGCGGGCCGCTGGAAGCTCCCAAGCATGAGGGGCGTGAGAGGGCGCGGCAGCTCACTCCGGATGATTTCGCCCATACGGATGACGCCGCTCCGGGCTATGTCGAAGTGGCCACGCCAGGGGAGTCCAGGTCGCATACTATCGCCATATTCGATGGCAATCCGCAATTTCGGTTCATCGCCGAATATGTGAAGGAAGGCGCTTCGTCGGGCGTGCGTATCACGTCGAACCGTACCATCACGGATCGGATTGTTGGGCAGCGGGGCGTGTACCTCATGAGTGCCGAGCATAACGGCACTCCGACGGATTCCCATATGATGCCAGTGAGCGGACTCTTCCGTTGTACCGACAGCATCCTTCCCGCAGTGGACGCGTTGATGACATTGTGCGCGTCGAACGTTAGCGATGGTGTGTTCATCGCGGAAAACGACTGGCCCATGTTCGCACGAACAATACTGCCAAAACTTACCGAAGCGGGTATTGGTTTCGATATTCCGCAGGAAGTCGCCGAACGGATGGGAGTCGACTGCCAGATCGAATTCTACTTGGACCGTGATCTGCAGGGCATCACCTGTGAGGCTGTGGCACGATACGGCGATTTCGTGTTCCAGTTGGTGCCGGCCGCTAAAGCACTACGAGGCGTGATTAATCCGGATTCGCGGTCGAAAGCGGCGCTCATCAAACGAGATACGGCTCGCGAATCATTCGCGGTGCAGGTGGTTCGCCAGCTTTTCCCGACATGGAGTTCCATTGACGTGGCGCGGGTTCGTGAGGAAGACGAACAGACGATTCTGCTCTTGCTCACCGAAGGCGTGGATATCTTGCGCTCGGTCGGGCAGGTGTTCTCCACGGCCGCGTTCGACGGCATGATGATGCCAAGCAGCCCTACAGTGAAGGTCGGACTGTCCATCGACTCGAATCTGGTTGAGATTTCGCCGATAGCCAACGAAGTGCCGATGAACGAGGTCGGTGCGTTGCTGAATTCCTACCACAGGAACCGCCGCTACCATCGCTTCAGGGACGGTACGTTCGTAGATCTGAAGAACGCCGATCTGCATGAACTTGATCAGATTGCCACAGATCTTGACCTTGATGAGCAACAGATTGATTCCGGAAGAATCACCATTCCCGGATATCAGGCGTTCCTTTTGGATGCTCAAGTTGATGACGACGGCAAAAGCGAATCGTTCGTCGACTATGTCAACGATGTGAAAATCATCGACCCGAAACGATACGAAGTGCCCAGCAACCTCAAAAACGTACTGCGCCCATACCAAGTGGAAGGCTTCCAATGGCTTTCCACCTTGTGGGACAAAGGTTTCGGTGGCATTCTCGCCGACGAAATGGGTTTGGGCAAATCCGTGCAATTGCTGTCACTGGTGGAAGCTCGCAAGGGGAGCGGCCCAGCGTTGATTGTCTGCCCGGCATCCCTGGTATACAACTGGGCCGCCGAATGCGAGAAGTTCACGCAGGATCTCACCATCGAAGTCGTGGCAGGCACGAAGGCACAACGTCGCAAACTCATCGCAACCGTGGCGCAGCAATGGAAGAACCCCTCGGAATCCAACGATATGCAGCGTACCGATGTGGTGATCACCTCATACGATTTATTGCGCCGCGACGTGGATGATTACGCCGCCTGCCGATTCGCATTAATGGCACTTGACGAAGCTCAATATATCAAAAATCATGCCACCAAACTAGCCAAAGCCGTCAAGCAAATCATCGCTGAACACCGGTTCGCATTAACCGGCACGCCCATCGAAAACCGGTTGAGCGAACTGTGGAGCATATTCGACTTCCTCATGCCCGGATTACTCGGAACCTACACGAAGTTCCGAGAAAAATACGAACAGCCGATCATGGCACCCGGTTCGGAACATTCCGTCATGGCCGACAAACTGCAGGCTTTGGTCGGACTGTTCATTAAACGACGTCTGAAAAAAGACGTGCTTACCGATTTGCCTGACAAGTTCGAAAACGTGCTCACCGTCAAATTGGAAGGCGAACAGCGCAAACTCTATGCGGCGCATGAGCAACGGTTGCGCGCCACCCTTACCAAAACCAAGGATGCCGACTTCAATACCAAGAAAATCCGCATTCTTGCCGAATTCACGTTGCTACGCGAAATCTGCTGCGATCCGAGACTCGTCTATGCGGATGCGAAAAACGCTTCCGCCAAACTTGACGCCATTTGCGAACTCGTATCCACGTGCATGGACGAAAGCAAGAAAGTGCTTATATTCTCGCAGTTCACTTCATTCCTTGACCTGATTGGTACACGTTTGGCTGAACATGGCGTGGACTTCTACACCATCACCGGCGAGACACCGAAGAAACGCCGTGTGGAACTGGTGGACGAATTCAACGGCAACGATGTTCCCGTATTTCTCATCTCGCTCAAGGCGGGCAACACGGGACTGAACCTTGTGGGCGCATCCGTAGTGGTACACGCCGACCCTTGGTGGAACGCCGCCGCACAGAACCAGGCCACCGACCGTGCACATCGTATCGGCCAGACGCAGGATGTGAACGTGTACCAAATCGTAGCCAAAGACACCATCGAGGAACGCATCCTCAAACTTCAGGAAAAGAAAAGCGAACTCGCCCAACAGTTCACCGACGGCACCGCATCCGGAGGCGTCGGCACACTCAGCAAAGACGACCTGCTCGGCCTGTTGTCGTGACGTGCGGTTGGAGGAATCTTTGCGTTCCAAAGCGCAAGATAAAAACGGAACACAGGTTGCGAATATCGCATGGTGGGCGTATATATTGTCGTGCAAGTTTCAGGGAAGGTGAAAATCCTTACTGGCGGTAACGGTACGACTGACGTTCATAACGGTCCCATGCCGAAGCCCGCGACCCGCGAAAGCGGCTGATCCGGTGAGAATCCGGAGCCAACGGTCAAAGTCCGGATGGAAGAAACGGGGCTCAACATGAGTGTATCCTCACCAAACAATACCCAAAACAACGACGCCGAAATCGCCAGCGAAAGCATGACGCGCCCCGACAACGCGCATTCCACAGGCGTGGCCGACTCTGGACGCTGGTCCACCAAACGCATCGCCATGTATGCGCTGTTCGTGGCGCTGTCGATGGCCGTCAGCTTTGTGGAATTTCCCATTGTGCCAGGCGTTGAATGGCTGAAATATGATCCATCCGGCATTGTCAGCCTGGTGGCAGGTTTCGCCTACGGGCCAGCGGCGGCGGTAATCGTCAGCGTGCTTGGTTTCCTGCCGCACCTGTTTACCAACCCATGGGGCACGCTTATGGCCGTGCTCGTGGCTTTGGCATTATCCGTGCCGGCAGCACTGATCTACCGCAGGAACAAGACCCGCAAAGGCGCGGTCATCGGCATCATCGTCGGTGCGATCGCAGCCTTGGCGATGGCGATTGTGGGCAATATAATCGTCACACCGTTCTACGCGCATATGACCACCGCACAGGTCGTGGCATTGATCGTGCCGGCGCTTCTGCCGTTCAACGCGTTGAAATTCACCATCCATGGTGTGGTCACCTTCCTGATCTACAAGCCGATCTCCAACCTGTTGAACCGCTGAGCCTCGTTCACCATATTGATGAATAGAAAGGAACCTTCCGACCTATGGAAGGTTCCTTCCGTTATATGAAAGACTTTTTCCATGAATCCTGACAGCGCCACGAACACCATCGCGGTCGAACTGCACGATATTCGTTTCACCTACGACTCCGGCGCGACTTGGGCACTCGACGGTGTGAACCTGACCGTTCGCCAAGGAGAACGCGTGTGCCTGGCAGGACCAAACGGGTCGGGCAAATCCACACTCTCACGCATCATCGCAGGACTTGCGGCACCCGATGCCGGACATGTCACGCTGTTGGGAAACAACGTCTTCGATGAAACCGGCGCGCACGCTGACGCTTACCGTAGCGCCCGGCATGGTATCGGGGCGGTTTTCCAACATCCGGAAGATCAGATCGTCACCACCATTACCGAGGATGATGTTGCCTTCGGTCCGGAAAACCTCGCCATTGCGCATGATGATATCGATATGCGGATCGCCATGTCACTTGACGCAGTTGACATGAGCGAACAGCGAGAAGCCGATCCCACGCGAATGAGCGGAGGCCAACAACAGCGCGTCGCCATCGCCGGCATGCTTGCCATGAATCCCGAAATCCTCGTGCTCGACGAGCCTACCGCCATGCTCGATCCGCAAGGCCGCGCCGACATCATGCATATTCTTGACGAATTGCAGCAGCACGGCACAACCATCATTCTCGTCACCCACCATCGTGACGAATTTGCCAATGCCGACCGCATCATTCGCCTAGATAACGGGCGTATCGTGCAAAGCGCTCGCGGTAATACTGCAAGTATTCCGGAAATGGACGAATCAGGCACAGCGCAAGAAGACAACCCAATTGCCAAATCCAATATTGCAAATGGCGCATCGAAGCCAACATCAGCTGTACCAATCATTGACATCCGTAATCTGACATACCAATATCCAAACAGTAGCAAGCCTGTGCTCGATAAGCTTTCCATAACCATCAATGAGGGTGAAACCGTGGCCATCACAGGGCATAACGGTGCAGGCAAAACCACCCTCGCGCGTCTTCTCTGCGCGCTGGAACAGCCGCAATCTGGCAGCATTACCGTCAACACCATTCCCGTCGCACGCCAACGCGCCAACGGCAATATGCAGTCGCTCAAGCGTGCGGACCGCGAGAAACTGCGCGCCACCATCGGCTACGTCATGCAACATCCCGAACGTCAGCTTTTCGCCGAAACCGTAGCCGAGGATATCGCCTACGGACCACGCAACCAACATCTTGACGAAACGCAGGTATCCGAACGCGTCAATCAAGCCATGACGCTGCTGCATATTGAACATCTTGCCGACCGTTCGCCATTCGACCTTTCCGGCGGACAACAACGACTTGCCGCCATAGCGGGCATCATCGCATGCCAACCGCAGATCCTTATTATGGACGAGCCGACCGCGGGACTTGATGAAGCGGCCACAACCCGCGTGCACGATCTCATCCAAACCCTTCATTCCCAAGGCGTCACCGTACTTATCATTTCCCATTCGCAAGCGGAAATCGACGTACTTGCCGACCGGACGATCGCGCTTGATCGCAGACAAAACGGTAATGACGTCACTCGAGATATCGGAACCAATGTCACTTCCGAAACGGCAGGCTCGACGAATCTGCACACGCTTGGCTCCGGACAGGCAAAGGGAGACGTCCATGGAAACCGTAGCCTTATGGAACGGTTTGACCCACGCATGAAGATGGTGGGCGCGTTGGTGGTCATGCTTTCCGCGTTTGCCATCGGCTCTTTCTGGCAGCTGCTCGTGGCCGCGCTATTGACCGGCATGATCGTCGTGATATCGGGCGTTGGCGTGAAACAACTGTTCAGATCGGTTCGCGTGTTCTTGGCATTGTTCGTGTTCTGCGGACTGCTCAACGCGTTCTTTGTGAGATCCGGCAACGTTCTTACAAACATCGGGCCGATTCCGATCACCGACGATGGCGTGCGCATCGCCATATTGTATGCCTGCCGATTCGTTGTGGTCATCGTCGTCGGAGTGGTGTTCCTCGCCACCACCACTCCCACGGCCATCACCGACGCATTCGAAGCGTTGCTCAAACCCTTCGCAAAAATAGGCGTGCACGCGCAGGAGATCGCACTGGTGATGAGCCTCGCACTGCGGTTCCTGCCCACTCTGGGAAGCGAGGCGAAAGCCATTGCGGACGCACAGGCGGCTCGAGGTGGCAGCATCGAAACGGGAACGTTCGTGCAGCGTATCAAGGCGATGGTTTCCATCATCATTCCGGTGTTCGCAGGGGCGATACGCCATGCCGACAATCTCAGTCTCGCACTCGACGCGCGATGCTATGAAGAGGGTATCGCACGCACACATTGGCGCGTGATGAGCATCGCCAAACGAGACATTGCCGCGGGCGGTGTGGTTGTGGCATATGTGGCTGCGTTGGTTCTGATCGCTGGACTAAACTGAAGGCAGTCGGCGGATTTTACCGTCCTCACGCTACTCTTGAGCAAGCATCACAGATAAGAATGGAATTAGTTATGGCATTAACCAAAAAGCAGGTCAAGCAGCTGCGAGGCCTGGCCACCAAGCTCAATCCGCTCATCCAGGTCGGCAAGAACGATCTGAGCGAAAACGCCATCAAGCAGGCGGACGAAACCATCGAAAAGCGTGAGCTCATCAAGTGCTCCGTGCTCGACGGATCCGGTCTGACCGCCAAGGAGGCAGGCGAGGGATTGGCTGAAGAACTGAACGCGGAACTCGTACAGGTTATCGGCAATCGTTTCGTGCTCTATCGCCGCTCCCATCGCGATGACGTGGAGCATATTCGTCTCGTACGCGAATAAAGCGGGAAACTGACGCGACCAAACATAACAGGGCGGGTGCTTTCTGAAAACCAATCAGAAGGCACCCGCCCTATTGCAATGAAAATAAACAATCGGAAGTCAGGAAAACATGCGATGGAGCGGTGTCAGCGCTCCTGATTCCATTCGGGCTTCCACGTGTACTGCATGTCGTACGCGCTGGCCCAGAACATGTACTCGTTCTCCACGCCGGTCACGAAAATGTCAATCAGCTCGCGCTTGCGCTCCTCGCTCGCGTCGGCTACCAGTTTCTCGATATGTTCGAGCAGCCACACGGAATCCTGCCAGAACTCGTCGGTCTTATACATGTCGACCCAACTTTTGTACGGATTGTCGTCAAGCGTGTCGGCAAACTCGGCGGCAAGACGGTAACCATAATCCGCATACACCCAGGCGCACGGCAGCACGGCCACAAGAATGTCGAGAATATCCTTGCCATAGGCGATGGAAAGGATATTCGACGTGTAGGCACGCGCGAAGGCCGACTGCCGCACATTGTTCATCTGCTCTTCGGTGATGCCATAGCTGGCCAAGTAGGAGCGGTGTACTTCGGTCTCGACCTGCAGGGCGCCGTTCTGCACCTTGAGCATGAACGCCATGATTTCAGGGTCGGTGGCCTTGGCCAACCCCAAAGCGTGCACTCTGGCGTAATCGTTCACATAACGAAAATCCTGCAGCAGATAGAACGCGAAACGCTCGCGTTGCAGCGTACCTTCGCCAAGCTCGCGGATGAACGGCTGCTGGTAGCCTTCCTTCCAAACCAGGTCGGCGGCCTTGCGCATGCGCTGCGCGAACGGCGGAAGATTGTCGCGCTGGATGCCTTTGGCGGCGTCGAACTCATAATCGAAATCGGTTGTTGATGTCACAGCAGTCACTAGACATGCCTCCCTACGCTGGTGTTAACCATCAGGTTCAAAGGGTTCGGGCCTCGCTTGGCCCATCTCAACCCGACAAACACGGGTTCCCCTGCATTACGCCGTACATTATGGCAAAGCCGCACGAAATACGCAAGAGCCCGTCCGCCGAATGAAATCGCACCGCATGATGCGAACGCAAGTGATGTTCGGTTGAGGGCGAGTGCAAGAATGGAACGCATGACTGAAAAGCAAGTTGCGAAGAACACCATCGAAAAGCTGGCTATCGTCGTGGTGACGTACAGGCGTCAGCAGCTGCTCGCCACCCTGTTCGAATCCATCGAAAAACTCACTGTCGCACCATGGCGCATCATCGTTGTGGATAATGAGCACAGCGACGAAACCCAAAGCATGGTCAACGCTTTCCGCGAAACGGTCGCCGCACAGTGGGGCAATACCATCGCCGACCAGTCGGGCAACGAAAGCCGCGTGGTGTACGCGCCGCAATCCGACAACCTCGGCGGCGCAGGCGGCTTCTCCGCAGGTGTGAAGAAGGCATACGAGCTGGGTGCGGAGTGGTTCTGGGTGATGGACGACGATGTGGCCGTGATGCCCGAAGCCATCGAACGACTCGCCAAGTGGACCGGCAGCCATGATGTGATCCAAGGCAGCCGATACGACTATGACGGCGGCCCGTTCTACTGGCAATACGATTTCATCATTCCCCTCGGCATCCCCAATCCGATCGCTCCGGCCGCATTCGGACGCCCCGGCTACCGCGTGATGGACACCCTGTGCTTCGAGGGGGGTCTGTTCCGCCGCAACATCGTCGAACAGATCGGCTTGCCGGATCCGCGTTTCTTCATCTACTGGGACGACACGATGTACGGCTATCGCGCCAGCAAAGTCACCAACCCGATCGTGGTGCCCGACGTGATCCTGCGCCGCACTCGTGAAATCGGCAATTGGGATATCGCCGGCGTGCGCCAGCTCAACTCCACTTCCGACATGAACCGCTACCACATCATGCGCAACCGTGGCTACATGGCACGCTATTTCATGTCGTTCGGCGATTACCGTCCGCTGATGTTCGGCTTTGGCACGTTGCTGACCGCCGCCAAGGAGGTCATTCGCTTGGTGATGGTGGACCGTGAGCATGCCAAGACCGGCTTGGTGCAGATTGCCAAGGGTTGGTGGGATTCGCGCAAGCTGCTGCATGATCCGGATTGGAAGCCGATGCCGCCGCTCAAGTAATGTGGCTACACCGTCTTCAGACGGTTATTTTCTTATGATTCGCCCCATGCCGATGCGTTGCGTTGGTATGGGGCGAATCGTTTGCAGAAAACAATCGCAAATATTTGCGTTTCATTGCGACAGATTATGCAATCGTATTCATCAATTGTGTATTGTCGGCGCGTTTTGGGGCATGGGGCGAGTTACTATGGCGTTTACCGGTTCGATATACCCACTATGTACCTTGATAGGAGAGGTCGAAGATGATTGAAACTGCACAGGCATTTGGCGTTGACATTGGCGGCTCCGGCATTAAGGCAGCCCCGGTTAACCTCGAGAAGGGCGAATTTGCTGAACCGCGTCTGAAGATCCTCACCCCGGAGGTTTCCACTCCGAAGGCCGTTGGCGAAATCGTTCGCCAGCAGCTCGAGCATTTTGAGGTTCCTGAGTCCGCTCCGGTCGGCATCGCATTCCCCGCTCCGATTCATGTTGGCGAGAAGCTCGGCTACATGGCCAATCTGGACCAGTCTTGGGTTGGCGTGGACGTCACCGAAGTGTTCTCCGAAGCTTGCGGCCGTCCGGTCACCGTGGTGAACGACGCTGATGCGGCCGGTCTTGCCGAACAGCAGTTCGGCGCAGCCAAGGGCCAGGACGGCCTGGTCGTCGCCACCACGCTGGGTACCGGCATCGGCACCGCGCTGATCTTCAACGGCGAGCTCATTCCGAACACTGAGCTCGGCCATTTGGAACTGCTCAAGGGCAAGGGTGACGCCGAGAAGTACGCGGCATCCTCCATTCGTGAAAAGCTCGATATGGGCTACAAGAAGTGGGCCAAGCGTCTGACCAAGTATTATTCCCTGATGGAGTTCTACTTGGATCCGCAGCTGTTCGTCGTCGGCGGTGGCGTGTCCCGCGTGTCCGAGAAGTTCCTGCCGTACATCGACATCAAGACCCCGATCGTCGCAGCCAAGCTGCACAATGAGGCTGGCATCATCGGCGCTGCGTACTACGCAAGCACCAAGCAGAAGTGATGTCGTGAACCATAAAGGTTCTTAACCTTCATATAAGCGAGAGCCGTCCGATTCATCCGTCGGACGGCTCTTGTTATTCCTCTGATGATCGCATGGCGAATGCATCCTTCTTGCTCGATGCAACACTTGCGCAACCCAGAGAGTATGGTGGAGACCATGCGTTTTTCCTCCAGAGTCGATATCAGCGAGCCCAATCCCATCGCCAAAGCCGAAGCGGAAGCCAAAGCAAACGGCATCACACTCGGCAAACTCAACGACTCCAATCCAACCAAACATGCGCTCGCGTCGGAACTATTGCCGGACATCTATGGAGCGGAGCCACGCGGGCAACGATACGCACGCGAAGCGCTGGCCGCATTCCTGCATGAACAAGGCAATACCGCTACCGCCGACGACCTATACATATTGAGCTCGACGTCCGAAGCGTACTCATGGCTGATCAAACTGCTCTGCAATGCAGGTGACGCCGTGCTCGCACCGAAGCCGGGATATCCGCTCATCGAATCGATCGCACGACTCGAATGCGTCGACATGATCGAGTACCAGCAACGTTTCGACGGATCCTGGTACATCGACGTGGCCGAACTACGCGAAGCGCTTGAAGGTGAAGATGGCGGCCGCATCCGCGCGCTGGTGCTCATCAATCCCAACAATCCGACCGGATCGTACGTCAAAGCGTCGGAACGTGAGGCCATTGTGCGGCTTTGTCATGACCATGAGGTGGCCATCATCGCCGATGAGGTGTTCTACGACTATGATCTTGAACCATTCGATGGCAACGCGCGTCTCGCGGGGGAGACCGGCACGCTCACATTCGCATTGGATGGGTTCTCGAAGACGTTGGCCGCGCCACATGCCAAAGTCGGTTGGATCCAAGTGTCCGGTCCGGCGGCTGAAGTGGATGAGGCCAAGCGCAGACTCGACGTGGTCGCCGACGACTATCTGCCAATGAGTGAGATCATCGCCAAACAGATCCCCGCCATGCTGGGCGCCGCAGCCGCGCAGACCGCGCGCGTGCGAGAGCGCGTGCAAACCAACCTCGCAGCCTTGCATACCATGCTGGATGATGACGAGCAGGGCATGGTCAGCGTGTTGCGTGCCGAAGGCGGATGGAATGTGCTTTTGCGCGTGCCCAGCGTGCTTGACGAGAACGAACTGGTGTTGTCCATGATCGAAAAGCACGGAATTTCAGGACAGCCCGGCTATTTCTTCGATATGACGTCGAACGGCTATCTCGCGATCTCGTTATTGCCGGAACCCGACGAATTCAGGCATAACGTTCAGACGGTGCTTGACACCGTCAACACAATGATCGGCTGAAACATGTTGTGGTTCCATCGTCGACACTGATGAAGGAGCCGCAACATGTGGGGAACGGGAATAATCCGTGGGTATGGTCAGGCTTTGGAAGCCTCATATTTAGCGCGGATGAGGTCCGTGTAAAAGGCCACGGCCTCATGCGGGCCACCGTCGAACACCACCTGATGATCGTCGACCACCAGCGTGCGGTCGATCGCATATTCCGCGCGTGTGATCAGCTCCGTGTCATGCGTGGCGAACACTACCTGTTTGTCGTAACTGAACAGAGCTTTCGCCACATGCGCGGACGCCACCTCGTCCAAACCCTTGGTCGGTTCGTCGGCAACGATCACCGCGGGGGAGAAGCTCAATGCGGAAGCGATCGCCAGCAGATGACGTTTCTCGCTATCCAATGCGGAGGCGGGCTCACGTGCGACCGCCGCCAGATCGAAATGCGCGAACAGATTGCCGATGATCGCCTGGCGTTCGCTTTCCGGCACCTTATGCTTCTTCAACGGTTCATCAATCGCCTCGCGAATGGAATCCGCTTTGTAATAACTGTTCGGAATTTCCTCGCGACGAACGCGGCCGATCATCGATTCGATACGTTTCAGATCACGTTTCACCGACGGATCATACGCAGCACCATTCGCGTCGATACGCACCGAACCGGACGTCGCAGACAATGCGCCATCCAACAGCTGCAGCAACGTGGTCTTACCGGAACCATTCAACCCGATCACAGCCACACGTTTGCTTTCCGGAGTGATCGTCAACGATGTCGGCTCCAGACCGACATTGCCATCCTCATACGTGTGGCCTGCCTGATCTAGCGTGAACGTGACGTCATGCGTCGCTTCGGGACGTTTGGATGAAAACAGCGAATCGAAAAAACCCATGGCAACCATTGTACGGGCGTGCCGAACCCATTGCATACGAAACGGGGCCGGAAATCTAAACCCCCACAAGGAGTTTAGATTCCCGGCCCCGTCAAGCCTGCGGACAGGATGTCAGGCGAAATAGAATCCCGAGAAATCGTACTTGTACACGCGGTAGATGTACGCACTGTTCAACGTCATCTTGAACTGCGCCAGCAGATCACCATCCTTGTTGTACTGGCCGAACAGACCCTTCATGCCCGAGTCGATGAGGATCTGGCCATTATCCAATTCCTGCGCGGAACTGACATACGGCGAATATGGCACGTCGAACGACGACACTTCCGTATACGTGCCGGCATTCTCGTTGACCAGATACTTGCGATACCGCGAATTTGCCGTATCGGACGACAATTCGGTCGAAATGCCGTCGATCACCGACCAGTCAAAATCAGGACGCGTCAACGAAGTGCCGAAATTGTTATCGAACATATACATGTAGTACTGGCCGTCAGGCAGCGAATCATCGGCGACATACGTGATGGAATGCTGGCCGCCGGTATCCGAAAAATCACCGGACTTCGTCAGGAAACTGCTGGCCTCATCGGTGCCGGCCCACACGGATGGCTCGCCGATCATATAATCAAGCGTCGGATCCGATTCCAAATCATCCACCTTGATGATGGTGGACGTCTCACGGGCGGAGAACAATGCGGAACCGTCATCCAACAATTGAATGGTATTGCAGTGCAGCCAATCCCAACGATTCTTGGCATTCGAATCCGACTCGTCGGTTCCCGCATGCGTGGTGGAGGCCTTATAGTCGGCGAACAGCTCACCGAAATCCACCAAGCGGGTTACACTTCCGGTGGAAGTGCTGAGCTTGATGACCTGATCCTGCACGGCGTTGTCGTCACGGCCAAGCTCGGTGGCCAGCAGCACGATGTCGCCGTTGGAATCCATCGCATAATCATGATGCAGGAATGTAGTCGGATCCCAGATCGTAGATCTTCTCCAGCTTGCCGAGACGGTTCATCGCCACCATATGATGCGTGGACGCGGAGAACCACATGAGACCGTCATCATCGCACAGCAGACGGTGCGAACGATAGTAGAGCACCGGAATCTCACCGCGCAGCACGCCGTTCGTATCGTAGTAGAACATGAAATCCTGTTCGTCGGAATCATTGCCGAGAATCGCATACAGGCCGCCGCCCAGATCCTCACCTGAATCGGCTGCGACGGTCTTCTCCAACTGCACCTCCTCATTGCCCAGCAGGGATGCGCCCCTGTGTTCGATGGCATGCGTGCGGGACTTGCCGTCGGCATCGGTCAGCGTGATGGCGACGGTGTTCTTCTCGCCGGGAATGAGGCCGAGCAGCTGGAATTCGTGGGTTTTGCTGTATTGCGATTCCTGATAGGCGTCACGGGTGAAATCCGTATAGCCGTCTGCATGCACGGTATAGGAGACGGCAACCGCGTCGTCGGTAGTGAAATACACATACAGTGACGTGGTGTTGGTGCCGTACGGATCTTCGGTGACAAACATGTCATCCTCTGTTGCGGAGGACTTGCTTTTTTCCTGCTCGAGCTTGTCGTCGGCCATATCCTGATAGTCGGCTGTGTACACGTTCTCGATACGTGCGTTCAGTCGTTCAATCCTGTTTTGTTTGATGGCCGCATCGACATTGTCGTAGCTGGCGAGGCAGACGCCCAATGCGACGGCTGATGCGACGACGGCCGCGGTCCAGCGTCTTACACGAGGATGGTTCGACAAAAGTGGAAGCGATTTCATGACTGATGTCTCCAACAAGGGTTCATCTCACAGCGAACAGTTACATCGCCACTGTTATCCGCAAAACTCGAAACAAGCCGAATGATTTATTGGAAAAATTGTGATAAAACCCTGAAATAACCCTGAAAACGCCGTAACTTACATCAGGGTGAACCACGACTGCACGTCATGAAACAAACCGGAATTATTACGAATCAACTCGTCGTCGCGGCCGTACAGGAACAACGACAACACCGTCAACGACAACGTGAACAACAGCAGCGCCAACACCAGCACGCGCAACAGCCAGCGAAGCCGCGGACGTTCGCAATCCAGCGCAATAAGCATCAAAGGAAGCGAAGCCAACGCAAACAGCCAGCCGAAATCGGCGATATAACGCCATCCAAGGCCACCCAGCCGCGCGTCAAGAGCCACGATCAGCAAACCCAACAGCAGGAACATCACCAATGTGGGCCACATGCCGGCATGGCCACGAACGCGCATGCGCTTACGTAGGAACGGGCAAGCCAACGCAGCCAAAGCAAGCGGAACCATGACGAACAGGCCTCCGGGCATCGCCTCCGCAAACCCCCAATCCTTCAAAGGCGCGGGATCGACGGCAAGGAACGGGAACGTATCCGTCCAACGCAACGGCAGAAACAGGTAATATGCGACCGTCCAAACAAAATTCGACCACGACTGATGGTAACTCGTCATATCCGTAACCGTCAGCTGATACGACGAACCGAAATCGAACGGCGAGGAGAAACGCACCATGTTATAGGCGAACAAGGGCACCACCACAACCAATGCGGGCACCAGCACGGCCAAAGGCGTGCGCAACGCATGCAACACGGTGCGCGCACGCCCACGCACGCCGGAACCAGACGCGATGGCACGCAACTGCCCCACAATCGCACGAATCTGCGGCCAGAACAACGGGAACGCGGCAAACGCCACCACCACAAACGACGGACGGCAACCCACATTCGCGGCAATACACACCGAACCGGCAGCCAAACGAGGCAGCGACAACGATTCGACCGTATTCGCACCACCATCGCCACCGGCATCGGCCGCGTTCGGGTGCGCCGCACCCATCCATAGCCATAAGCCCAACGTGCTCAACAACAAGGACGCCGCAATCGGCACCGAATAAAAATTCGTCCGATACCACAAGTACGGGGCGTTCGACGCCAAAACCACAAACACGCACAACATGCTGACCGCAGCCAGCGAAACATGCGGACGCACACGCTCGATCACGCGAATCGTCAACAGGCACGCGAACACCAAAAAAACAAACATCAGCAGCGGCACCGCAGCGCCAGACGGCATCATCAGACCACCATCAACCCACAACGACGTTATCGCACGATACGGCACGAACAACAGCAACGCCGGCACCACGCCAAAATACGAATACCAACGACCATCAAAAAACGCATAATCCCAATACACCGGACTCACACCATCGGCAAGCAATTGCTGACGAGTCGTCACATCATACGGATTATCCGCATCGCGCAACGCGTCGGGCACATCCAAATCAAGCCACGCATGACCATCAAGCAACGCCCGAGCCACATGATCATACTGATCGTAATCATACGTATACATGCCATCCGTATGAAAACTCAACGGCACCGCAGACACCAACTGCCACGCCACCGCCGCAACAGTCACCAACCCAGGAACCGTCAACAACACGCCCAACGTCACACGCTGACGCACACTCGACGTATTCAACGGCACCTTCCACAGGCGCGAGCCCGGATGCCACAACGACACCAACACCATCACCAACACCAACAACGCCACACGCAACGGACTCACCGAAAACGGCACACGCACATTCGCGCGAACCGCATCAAACGGAATCAATGACCCCTTCGGCTCCACCACCTGCACGCGCACCGTACGATCGGCCGCAGCCCTCACATACAACGAACGAGACGAATCCAACGACACCGAACACAACGAACCAGCCACACGATCCGCATCCGCACGAACACGCACCGTACGCAACACGCGCGAACCGGCAGGCACACCACCCATAACCTCATCGGACACCGGCACGATCCGCACATACTCAGACGAACCATCCGCAGCCACCTGCAAATACGCCTGCGTCGGATCAGTAACCTCCAACAACCCGTCATCACGACGCTCAAGCCCCGGCCCCAACGTGTTATACGCAGCCGCCGAATCACCCGACGCCGCCAACGAGCGGAAAAACGGCACATTACACAACACGCACTCAACCAACACCACCACAACAAAAGCGGCTACAATAGCTGCGCACACACGATGACGCGCCTGAAAACGCTGTTTCGAAAAAGTCACGAACTTTATTCTAAAGGCTGCATGTCGCATTGAATTGAAAGAATGGCCCACATGTCACACCTCACACCAGCATCGCCATCAGCACACCATCCACACCAAGGACGGACCATGCTCAACCACGCCATGCAAGGGGTACGACAACTCATCAACCACAACAAACACCCCCACAACACCGCCGACGCCAACCCCTTCGGCAAAGCCCTCGACACGCCAGACGACATCGTCGATGAACTCACCCGCAACGCCATCAAACTCAACCCACTCATCAAACGACACATCATCAAAGGCTTCGAAGGCATACCAAGCACACTCCAACTCGGCTGGGCGCAACTGCCACAAACCCAAGGCAAAGCCTTCTCCATCGGACTATTCACCGACAACAACCACTTCGCGCAAATCGCGCTCGCCGACAGCAAAGCACGCGTCTTCGCGGGCACCAATCCCGAAATGGACGTGCAGGATCTGGAACCACGATTCATATTCGTCAAAGAAGAAACCCTCACCCTGCCAGACGGTCCACGATTCGGACACGTGACAAACGGCGCGCCGAAGATGGTGCGCGCGTCGCAAGGCGGTGTCGTGGGACGCATGCCCGGTGGCCGCATGATATGGCTCGCATCCTGGCTGAAAGTCGGCAACCGCTACACGCTCGAACAGATGCGTGCCAACCTGCCGGAAACCATGCGATTCGATCTGGAATACAGGGATGCCATCACCATCGCATTCTTCGCAGCCTACATGCTGCCGCAAATGAACGGGCTACTCGTGGGATTCGGCACGGGCAACATCTTCCGCAGGCTCAACCGAGAGGCGCCGATGGGCGCGATCCGCCGATCCATCAAAGACACGATGAGCGCACGCTCTCATGGCATGCGCGCATCCGGACTTGAGGATTATTTCGCCGACCTCATGCGCGAGGCAGGCGCCCTTGACAAAGACCAAGGGCTCGAAGCAGTACACGGCGCGGAACCATTGCACCTATACACGTCCAGCTACTCGGGCTGCTATTTCTTCGCTTGGGATTCCACACTGCCGTTCTCGGCATCGCTGCGCGCGCTGAACATCGAAGGCAACCTCAACCGTTTCGCCGCAGTCAGTTCATGGCTGGAACGCAACGCCCGTATCGGCAGGCTGCCCACAGAAGACACCGTAACCCGCGCGGAAGCCGCGCAAATCGACATGGCGCTACTGGAAAATCCGGCGCTGATCGCATTGAAACCGGACGACGAATTCGGCGCGATCCTCGACTCACAGCAGGATGACGGCGTCCAAGCCGTCATGCGCCTGGTGGACATCGCCGCGGAAACCAGACGTTCCATCGCCGAAAACACGAAGGACGGCGAGGATGGTACCGCCTTCGGAGCCGAAGGCGGTTCGGAATGGGTATACCGCCAGACAATGTCGAGACTATTGCGCAGCATGCGCCTGCCATACCGCTTCGACGTGGACTTCCGATGCAGCCTCCAAGACGGCAATATGGCCATCGGTTTCACCTCTGCCGGCGTTTCCATGATGCCATCCACCAAATATGACGTGTCCCGCCACGCATGGGTGGATATGACGGACGCCGAACGTGCCCGCATGAGCGCGGACTACAATCTGCGTGTTGGGCTGATGATGGCCGCGTTGAGTTTTGGCGCCGATCCGGGCATACAGCGTGTGTCGATGCATATCGATTCGATTGGTTTGGAAGAGGCCGTGGCCGAGCAGGATTCCGCCATCAGCGAGCTGATGAGCGAGGCTTTGGCGGCTTTCGAACGCATTCGTACTGGAGATATGGGTGTTTCTGGGTCCAAGGCCGATCCGAAGGACGGCGATTTCCATGGAGACCCGTCCCGTCCGGTGGCGCCGAGATCCGCCGACATGGGCGTTGATGGCGTCAACTCCGAGGATACGGATGATGCGTTGAACAGCCAATTCGAGGATCTGATGCGGGATATCGATTTCGACGAAGTGACGTTCGCGGTTCCCGACGAGACCGCGAACGATTCCTCTGGCGTGGACGACGGTTCCGCACAGGGCGTGCATGATGGCGCTCTTGACGCGGGACTGATCGGCTTCGGCGATTTCGATGGGAATGGTGATGATCCATTAAGCCAGCTTCGCAAGAATCCGACCGTACGCAATCTGGTGACGGTCACCTTCACCAGAAGCGAATTCATGGAGCGTCTGGGCGAGTGCGGATTGTCTGATCCAACAGGCACATACCGTATGTTCGATGCGGAAATGGATGTGGACGGCCTCGGCGCATTGAAGCCAGTGGACGCCACGTTCGATTTGCGCGATAGTCGTTTCTCCCCATCCGGAAGTCAGGAGGAGCCTGAGCTTTCCGACGCCATATTCGACCATGACACGGCACAGCTGTTCGGCTGCCGTGACATCTCGGGGTTGTCCATTCAACGCGTCGACCTGCTGCAGCGCGCGGTTGGCGAATTCCACAGAATCGCGCAGGACTCCCATCTGGAATCGGTGGCCAAGGCAAAGCAGGCCATGGACGTCATCAACACCATTGCCGACCCGGAATTGACGTCGTTGGCTCCGCAGGTGACGAGTGCGCTCATCGATGGCAAAGACACTCCGGACTTCTCCTTCCGCTTGGCCGACGAGCTTGACGCGGAACGCATCAAGGCGAGAGACCTGCTGTTCTCAGGACAGGTCGACCAAAGCGTGGAACTGGCCGAAGCGGCGTTGGGGCGAATGGACCGACTGTTCGCTTCGAATCCGGGCGTGCCGCGGTATTTCAACTCGTATGCGGAACGCGTCATCTACAATCGCATGTTCGCCACGGAAGGCGAACGGACCGTGCTGATTCCGGACAATCTGTTCTACGCGCATATGGAACTCGCCGACGTGCTCGCACAGGTCAAAGGCGTGAAGGCCGCGTTGCCGCATCTCAATGCGATGGTGCGATATGCGCCGGCCTACCCGCTTTCCCATCTCAAGCTGGCGGTTCAACTGGCGCGCGCCGAGGATTGGGATCCGGCTAGAGCGGCTTGCCTCAACGCGTTGCACGTCGCACTTGACCGTGAGGATGCGTCGTTCGCCTATTACAGACTCGCCTATGCGGAATGGATGTGCGACCACTTCGACATCGCGGCCGCCGCGTACATCATGAGCGAGGAGATTGCCCCCGGGCGAATCGCCATGCTGGAGAGCGAGCTGCAGGAATTGATCGGACGCGCGCAATCGCAATGCATTCCGGTGCCCACCGACGTTCCGGAAGCCATGCACGTGCTTACCCAAGCGGGACTGCCGGTATGGCCCAATACCCAGGTCGCATCCTTGGTGCGCAAGGCCGCGCGGGTCTGTGTGGATGAAGGCATGTTCGTGCCGGCACGTACGCTTTCGGTTGCCGCTTCAAGGATGGATGACGAGGAGCGCGACGGTGCCGACGTGGTGCAGATGCAGTTCCTGAGGTCGTTGAACAACTGAACGGCGTGCTTTCCGCAGTGCGCCAAACAGACGTTGGCGATACAGCAAATCGAACATTTGTGCGATAATGTGTGCATGGCGGCTCTGACCGGCAAAACATTGAAGACAGTGACAAGGCAATGACAATGACAAGGCATGACGATTCCGAACAACTCGCATGGGATTTTGACGCTTCTGAAATGGGCGGCGATACGGGCTCCGCGTCAACCGCTGTGGTTCCCGACGGGGGAGTCAGCTCATATGCGCCGGGCAGTGAACGCTGGATCGCCGCATTGCAGCCAACCGATGCCGACGCCATGCGGTTGACCCGACTTGATGTCTCGTCCATCAGTGCTGAAGCCGCGGCTCGATTGTGGGCGCGTGTGGCGGCGTGGGTGGAATCCGACCAGATCGCATACTACATCGATGACGCGCCGGTCTCGTCCGACGCCGCCTATGATGCGAGAATACGTTGTCTGCAGGCGTTGGAAGCCCAGTTCCCATCCCTCGATTCCGCGCAATCGCCGACGCATCGTGTCGGAGGCACCTTCTCCAATGATTTCGCATCGGTACGCCACCCGTCTCGCATGATGAGTCTTGACGATGTCTTTTCGCTTGAGGAACTGCATGAATGGTACGACGGTGTTATTCGGGGACTTGATTGGCCTGAGACGAAGCCTTTGCCGATGACATGCGAAGTGAAAATCGACGGTCTTGCGCTTAACCTCATCTACCGTAACGGCGTGCTCGAGCAAGGTCTGACCAGAGGTGACGGCGTGATCGGCGAGGATATCACGCTCAATGTGCGCACCATCTCCACCATTCCGCAGAATCTTGCGGGACCGGAAGAAGACATTCCCGAATTCGTGGAGATCCGCGGTGAGGTCTTCATGCGATGGGACGATTTCAACACGCTCAACAAAGAAAACGAGGATGCTGGGCGCGCGCCTTTCGCCAATCCACGTAACGCGGCTGCCGGAAGCCTGCGGCAGAAGGATCCGCGCATCACCGCCACCAGAAGGCTGAGCTTCTACGCGCATGGCATTGGAACGCTCCAGTGGGGCGCCAAACGTGGTACCGACCATGATGCGGTCAACAACCAATCCGAAGCGTATGGGTTGTATAAGAAGTGGGGCATACCCGTTTCGCCACATAACCGTGAGGTCACCACATTCAGCCAGATTCTCGACATGATCGATTACTACGGCGAGCATCGTGGAGACATCGAACACGCGCTCGACGGCATTGTCGTAAAAGTGGATGATTTGGGATTGCAACGATCGTTGGGCGCGACCTCGCGTGCTCCGCGTTGGTCCATCGCCTACAAGTACCCGCCGGAGGAAGTCAATACGGAACTGCTTGACATCACCGTGCAGGTGGGGCGCACCGGCCGTGTGACCCCAGTGGCCATATTGAAGCCCGTATATGTTGCGGGTTCGACGGTGTCGAGAACCACCTTGCACAATCCATTCGAAGTGGAACGCAAGGGTGTGCTCATCGGAGACACCGTTGTGGTGCGTAAGGCGGGCGATGTGATTCCCGAACTCGTAGGTCCTGTGCTGGAACGCAGGGAAGGACACGAAGACCAGCTGCGCCGTTTCGTGATGCCTTCGCACTGCCCGAGCTGCGGGGCGGAACTCGCTCCGGCCAAAGAGGGGGACAAGGACATCCGCTGCCCGAACGTGGAATCCTGCCCGGCACAGTTGACCGAACGCATCATCAATCTGGCATCCAGGAAAGCGTTCGATATCGAGCATTTAGGCGACCAATCCGCCATCGCTTTGACGAATCCGGAAGAGGACCGTCCCGATTCGACGGCCACCTACGCGCCGAACATCACGGAAATCGTGGTGGAGCCGGGCGCGGAGCCCGAACCGTACGAGCCTGTGGAAGGTCTGGAGCTGCCGGCCCGCCAAACACCGGTGCTGTCCAGCGAAGCCGGTCTGTTTTCGTTGACGTCCGCCGATCTGCAGGATGTTCGCGTATGGCGTGAAGCGCCGATCATCGAAATCCACGAAACCATCGGCAAGAACGGCAAACCGAAAAAGATACGCAAACGCATTGGCGGATCGGGCCTGTGGCATCAGGTTCCGGCGTTCTGGACGGCTCCTACAGTTGCGAGAAAACGTAAGGACTCCGTCGACGAATCCGCGGAATATCCCGAATATGACGTGCCTGAAGATGCCGTGGTCGTTCGCGAGGAAACCAAAGTGTCGCGTTCCGGAACATCCAGTGTGCAGCCGATATATATACGCCCCGCGGAAAACACGAGGAAAATGCTTGACGAAATGGACAAGGCGCGCCATGCCGACCTATGGCGTGTGCTTGTGGCCCTGTCCATTCGGCGGCTCGGTCCTCCCACGGCGCGTACCATCGCCAACACATTCGGTTCGCTCGACGCCATCGAACAAGCCAGCGTGGATGAACTGTCACAGATAGACGGCATCGGTCCGGAAATTGCCGAATCCGTGGTCACCTGGTTTGCTTCGGCCAAGAATCCAGGCGATTGGCGTGGCATGGTGCTGGAAGCATGGAAGGCAGCCGGAGTGGGAGTCGGACAGGCACAGACCAGTGCTCTGCCGCAGACACTGGAAGGCAAGACAGTGGTCGTCACCGGTTCGTTGGTTGATTTCTCGCGTGACTCCGCCAAAGAAGCGATTATCTCCCACGGCGGAAGAGCCTCAGGATCCGTCAGTAAGAAAACCGATTGGGTGGTCGTCGGCGAAAACGCAGGTGCCAAAGCCGCCAAAGCAGAGGAATTAGGCGTTCCCATGCTAAACGAGGACCAGTTCAAAATACTGCTGGAAAACGGAACGGTATGACACCGGCACGTCAAATTGGCAACGTAATCACAAGAAGGCTCTGGCATGCCGCGCTTCCAGACGCTAGTCTGGTACGCGGCTAAAGGAGGAACCATGACCGACGAGCGCACCATCGAAGCGCGCATCTATGAGCGACTCAGCAAAGTAATCGACCCGGAACTGGGCCGATCCGTGACCGATCTGGGCATGATCGCAGCCATAGACGCGATACCGGTGGAAGGTAAGGCGAACACCTACGAGGTTCGTGTGGAGGTCGAACTGACGGTGGAAGGCTGTCCACTGTCGCAGACTATCACCAACCAGATCAACGGGGCGGTGTCGTCATATCCGGAAGCGACATTGCTGCCGCGCATCGAAGTCGGGTCCATGAGTCAAGACAAGCTCACCCAACTTGTGGCAGGCCTCAAGGCCGAACGCAAACAGAATCCGTTCAACAAGCCGGGCATCAAAACCCGTGTTTTCGCCATAGCATCCGGCAAAGGAGGCGTCGGCAAGTCTTCCGTCACTGCGAATCTTGCTGCCACATTTGCCGCATTGGGGTACGACACGGCCGCCATCGACGCCGACATCTATGGTTTCTCACTGCCGCGACTGTTCGGCGTGCATGCGCAACCCACCAATCTGAACGGCATGCTCATGCCAGTCACCGCATGGGGTGTGAAATTGATTTCCATCGGCATGTTTGCCGGCGCCGATCGTGCGATCCTTTGGCGAGGCCCGCGATTGCAGCGTTCTCTTGAACAATTCCTTTCAGACGTATGGTGGGGCGAGCCTGACGTGCTGCTGCTCGACTTGGCACCAGGTACCGGCGACATGGCGATTTCCGTGGCGCAGGCTCTGCCGAACGCGGAACTGGTGGTGGTCACCACGCCGCAGCCATCCGCCTCGGACATTGCGGTCCGCTCCGGCCTGGTGGCATTGCAGGTACCGATGAAGGTACGCGGCGTTGTGGAGAACATGAGCTATTACGAGCATCAGGGCGAACGCCTGCGGATTTTCGGCGAAGGTGGGGGTGCGCGTGTGTCGGAGCAGTTGACCGAAAGCCTTGGCTATGATGTTCCTTTGCTCGCACAGCTACCGTTGGAGCCGGAATTGCGTGAGACCGGTGAGGCCGGCCGCCCCGCCGTGTTGAACGAGGATGGCGCGTTGCGCGCCGATGGCATTGGCGAGACGTTCAGGAATCTGGCCGAATCGTTGATGCACAGACCTATGTGATGTGCGGGGCACGTATCCAGGCCGTCATGACCTGCGGTATGGACAGTGGCCTAATGCGGCTGCGGATTCATAGCTCATCCGGGGAACGTCTGGGTGGAAAACGAAGCGAAATGAAATGACCCTTGTGAAAATCTTGTGCCTTGTGTAGTATCAAGCGCAGACACGGGGGCCGTATGGCTGAGAGGAAGCAAGCGCTTCAACCGTATGAACGTATACCGGGTAATGCCGGCGCACGGACGTCTCTCTTTTCCCGTGCCTTGACATAGAGAAAGGCACATTCATGACCGTAAATGAATCTTCCGTGGTGAAGAAGCATAACAATAAATGGCGAGTTGTTGACATCGTCGTGGCCGCCATCATCGCGGTTGCGGCTGGCGTGATTTTCTGGGGCTGGGATGTCATCTGCGCCGCTCCGATTACGCTTTTCGAAGCGGTGACGCCGGGCTTCGAAGGCTTGTTGAACGGCATCTGGCTGTTTGCGGGTCCGCTGGCCGCCATCATCGTGCGAAAGCCTGGCGCTGCGTTGTTCGCTGAAACCCTTGCCGCCGCTCTGGAGCTTGCCATGGGCAATCCGTGGGGCATCGGCGGTTCTTTGATTATCGGTATCTGCCAAGGTCTCACTGCCGAAATCGGTTTTGCGATTTTTGCATACAAACGTTGGGATTTGCTGTCGACCACCATCGCTGGAACCCTCGCCGGCTTGGGATGCTTCCTGTATAACTGGACCGTGAATCCTGCTTGGGCAGGTTTGCGTATTGTCGTCAGCTGCGTCACTTCCGTTATTTCCGGCGCTCTGGTGGCTGGAGCCCTGATGTATCTGCTGCAGCAGGCCATCGCTAAAACAGGCGTGCTTGACCGTTTCGAATCCGGCCGTGCGAAGGCCTTGGTATGACGATTCGTTAATGAAGTCCCGTATCGCATTCACAGTGGTGGATACGGGACTTCTTTGATGCGTGTTCGTTCTGCAAACGCGGAATGCAAGAGGAATGAAAGAACGATTCATGGGTACTGATGCAGAAAAATCGTTTTCCGCAGCCGGGGTGGTCGCACGCGATTGGGGATGGCGACACGCCTCACGTAAGGATTTCGCGTTAAGGCATGTGGATTTCACCATACAGCCAGGGGAGCGCGTGTTGTTGTTGGGCGCTTCCGGCGCTGGAAAATCGACGTTGATGTCCGGTCTTGCCGGCGTGCTCGGCGGCGATGACGAAGGCGAGCTTGAAGGAGAGCTGCTGATTGACGGAGTGGACGCCCGTCAGGCACGCGGACGTTCCGGATTGGTGTTGCAGGATCCTGACGCGCAGACGATTCTGGAACGTGTGGGCGATGACACCGCTTTCGGTTGTGAAAATCTGAATCTGCCGAAAGATGAGATTTGGAGCAGGGTCCGTTCCTCGCTCGACATTGTTGGACTCGGCTACATGAAACTTGACCGCTCCACACGCAGACTGTCCGGCGGCCAGCGCCAGCGTCTGGCCTTGGCCGGCGTGCTCGCCATGCATCCCGGACTGCTGCTGCTCGACGAACCGACGGCCAACCTCGATCCGGAGGGCGTCAAGGAAGTGCATGATGCGGTACGCCATGTGCTGGAACAGACCCGTGAAACCTTGGTGGTGGTGGAACACCATATTGACGTATGGCTTGATCTGGTGGATCGGGTTATCGTACTCGGCAAGCCGGAGGCCGACTCGCATGTCAGCGGCGTCATCGCAGACGGCACTCCGGAAGAAGTGTTCGGCAGCATGGCATCGGTGCTCGCAAAGGGCGGCGCATGGGTTCCAGGACGCACCATCGAAAGTCATACCCCCGAATCCAGCCAATCGTCGGGAGATGTTGTTCTGCGAACGGAGGATCTCAGCTTCGGGCGTGACTTCGCGCTTGGCGAGCATGTGAACCTCGTGTTCCATGCTGGCGAGATCACCGCACTGACCGGCAAAAACGGCGTGGGAAAATCCACGCTCGCGTTGACTTTGGCCGGCTTGCTCAAGCCGATTTCCGGCCGTGTGAGCATGGATGAGAGCATGGTTCCCTCACGTAGGGAGAACGACGTCTTCACTTGGAAAAGTCGGGATCTGCTCGGACGGATCGGCATGGTGTTCCAGGAGCCGGAACACCAGTTCGTCGCATCCAGCGTGCGTGACGAAGCGGCGGTCGGCCCCAAATCCATGGGCAAGAGCGAAGAAGAGTCTTACGCTATAGCCGACAACATGCTTGAGCGTATGAATCTTGCTAGATTCGCTCAAGCTAATCCGTTCACATTATCGGGCGGCGAAAAAAGAAGGCTTTCCGTTGCCTCCATGCTGGCCGCCGCGCCGAAAGTCTTGGTGATGGACGAGCCGACGTTCGGCCAAGACTTCACCACATGGACGGAAATGGTGAAACTGATCGCCGGTGCGCGTGACGCCGGCTGTTCCGTCATCATGGTCACCCATGACGAACCATTGATCGAAACGTTGGGAGCGCGTCGCGTTCTCGTAAGCGAGGGGGAATGAGATGGAACAGTTGGAAACCATCAGCGTGGTACCGCACAAGGAACGTCATGACGATGCCAAGCCGGCATCGCCGTCATGGTTCGTGGCAAAAATCAATCCGGTCAGCCGTTTCATCGGCGCGCTGATACTATGTATTCCCATGTTCGTGACGCTGGACGTGGTCTCCGCGTCCGTGGCACTCGCATTGGAGGTGTTGTTGCTCTGGATTGGCGGCGTCGCTCCGTGGACGGGGCTTCGTAAAACCTGGCCGGTGTGGATTGCCGCTTCGGGAAGTTTCATTTCCGTGTCGTTGTATGGCAAGACCTCCGGGGCCGTGCTGGTCAATCTCGGTGATGTCGTTGTGATTTCGCAGGGATCGTTGTACTTGGCGTTGGCCACGTTCCTGCGTGTGGCGGCCATTGCCGTTCCCGGCGTGATTCTTGCGCTTGGTCTTGATCCGACTGATTTGGCCGATGGTCTGGTGCAGATTCTGCATTTGCCGTCGCGTTTCGTGTATGGCGGTTTGGCTGGCATGCGCATGTTTACTTTGCTGCAGGATGATTGGCGTGCGCTTGGGCAGTCCCGTCGTTCTCGTGGATTGGGCGACGGCAGCGCCGTCAAACGTGTGTTCTCGCAGGCGTTCAGTCTGCTGGTCGTGTCGATTCGACGCGGCACGAAACTCGCCACCGCCATGGAAGCTCGTGGTTTCGGCGCGGACGCTCCGCGAAGCCAGGCTAGGAAATCGAGCTTACATGCCGTCGATTGGCTGTTTTACGTGATTTGCGTGGCCGTGCCGGTGATTGCGTTGTCTTGCGCTTATTTCACCGGTTACTGGCATTGGGCTTTTACCGGCACTGGCAATTAATCGGAGCAGGGCTGCGCAGTACGAGGTTTGTTGAATGCGCGGCGGATTTGCGAAGGGCGTTTCATTCGTTGTATGGAATGGAACGCCCTTCGCATTTGCCCGTTGTTTTTCTCAAAAAGATATGTGATATCCGCTACTTGGCAAGCTTGTCAAGCAGCAGCGCTTCGGTGATCACATTGTTTTTCAGGCTGGGAAGACTGATGGATTCGTTCGGGCTGTGCGCGTTGGCCTTCGGATCCTCGGGACCGGTGACCAGCACCTGCGCATCCGGGAAAATACGCTGCAATTCCGGAATGAACGGAATCGAGCCACCTTCGCCCTTATTGACCGGAGCCACGCCAAACGCCTCTTCCATGGCGTCCATGGCGTCTTTGGTAGCCTCGGCATTTGGATCCATGGCCCAACCCATGCCATTATCAAGCTTGTCGACCCACACTTCGGCGCCAAACGGAGCATGCTCGACCATGAACCTGGCAAGTGCTTCCTGAGCCTCTTCCGGACGCTGGTTTGGAGCGGTGCGCAGGCTGAGACGGAACGTCGTTTCAGGGGAGATCACGTTGAACGATCCCTCCACTGGATGGGCATCGAAGCCGATGACGGTCACGCTCGGCTTGGTCCACAGACGTGCGGCCAGGGAGCCGGTACCGGCCAGATGATAAGAGTCGACGATGCCGGCATCCGCACGTACGGTTGCCTCATCCATATCTCGCTGCAGTCCGCCGATCGGTTCCTCCGATGCGATGCCCGGCACCACCAAATCGCCATGCTCGTCATACATGGAAGCGATCAGCATGGAGGCAAGCGTGTTCGCATCAAGGATCGGTCCGCCGTACTGGCCGGAATGCACCGGATGATGCAGCGCCTTGACGTGCACGTCAATATCGGTATTGCCTCGCAGCGACGTGGTGAGCGAGGGGATTTCAGCGGACCAATTGCCCGAGTCGGCGACGATGATCACATCGGAATCGAATTCGTCCTTATGCTCCTCGATGAAGGGAATGAAGCTTGGCGATCCCATTTCCTCTTCGCCTTCGATGAAGACTTTGATATTGACCTTCAAATCGTCGCCGAGCGCCTGCAATGCGCCGGAATGAATGGCGATTCCGCCGCCATCATCGGCCGCGCCGCGTCCGTACAGGCGTGTGTCGATTACCGTGCCGACGAATGGGTCGGTGTTCCATACGCTGGCATCGGGCACCGGCTGCACGTCGTGATGCGCGTACAACAGCACGGTTGGAGCGTCGATATCGACGATTTTCGAACCGATGACCTCCCAAGCGCCCGGCGTGCCATCGGGATTGTGCGACTGCACCACATGCGCATCGACACCTACCTTGTTCAGCTCTTCGGCCACGAATTGCGCGGACTGTTTCATATGATCCGCGGTAATGCCTTTTGCGGAAATGGACTGCAACGCGATTTTCTTGTTCAGCACGTCGACAATGCGGTCAAAATCCGTTTCGACGCGCGCGCGAATCTCATCGGCATGTAAAACTGCCATACTGCTCCTCCTTATATATGCGGCATATACGCATCTTGGAAACGTGCCGCCGCATGCTATCGAATGACCATTGTATCCGTCGAACCAATCACGTCCAATCGTTGACATGAATGAGGCAAGGCGTCGATACGTCAATTTACGCTCTATAGGCATGAGTGTGTTTAATAAGAAGGAAGATGCGGACCAGGAGCCTGTCGAGAAGAAGGCTGCGGAGCCTACTGCCGGCAAGGGGCGTCCGACGCCGAAGCGCAAGGATGCCCAGGCGCAGAATCTCCGTCCGCTGGTTCCCAAGGATCGTGAAGCGAGCCGCAAGGCCGCCAAGGCGCGTATGCGCGAGCGCGAAAACGCCGAATACGATGCCATGCAGAAGGGCGACATCAACCATATGCCGAAGTCCGAGCGTCTGCCGTGGCGTATATACATCCGCGACTACGTCGATGCCCGCTTCAACTTGGGTGAGTTCTTCATTCCGGTCGCCTTCGTCATTTTGATCGGTTCGATTTTCGTGACCTACAAGTGGCCGGCGTTGGCATTGCCGTTGATGCTGCTTATGTACATCTATCTGTTTGCGGTGATCATCGACATCGTGATCATGTGGCGCAAGCTCAAGAAGAAGCTCATTGAAAAGTTCGGCGAGCAGTCCGTGGCCAAGGGCATGCGTTCCGGTTCCTACGCGTGGAGCCGTGCCATCCAGATGCGTCGCTGGCGTCTGCCGAAGCCGCGCTATCAGAAGCGTGGACACTGGCCCGAGTGATCCATTCTGCGAGAATCGCAGTTGCTTTTTCAAGCCGTCGGCGAAAACCGACGGCTTTTCCATTACCATGTAACCAGTTGTAACGCACGAATCAACGAGGGCAGGCATGACTGAACAGCATTTCGACATTGTCATCATCGGAGCGGGACCAGGAGGATATTCCACGGCATTGCGTGCCGCGCAGCTCGGCAAAACGGTGGCGCTCATCGAACGCGACAAAACGTTGGGAGGCACCTGCCTCAATCGTGGTTGCATTCCGTCGAAGGCGTTGCTGACGGCCGCACACAGTGCGCAGAACATACGCCAGGCGGAACGTATGGGCATCAGTGCCACCTTACAGAGCATTGATTTCGGCAAATTACGTGACTTCCGTACGTCCACGGTGGAGACGATGACGAAGGGGTTGGCGGGATTGCTGTCGCATCGCGGCGTCACGGTGTTCCGCGGCGAGGCTGAGTTGAGGGACGTTCATGATGTGCATGTCGCGCCGGCCGGGGGAGAAGCGCAGGTCATGCGTTCCTTCAAGGCGGGAGTGGAGGAACCCGTCGGGTCGGAGCTTACCATCAAAGGCGAAGATATTGTGCTGGCGACCGGATCGCGACCGTTGCCATTGCCGGGCAACCCGTTTTCAGGTGCGTTGATCGATTCGACGCAGGCTTTGGAATTGGATACGTTCCCGTCCAGTGCGGTGATTATCGGAGCGGGTGCGGTGGCGTTGGAATTCGCTTCGTTGTGGAATGCCGCGGGATGCGAAGTGACGTTGCTGATCCGCAAGGACCGCGTGCTGTCGTCTTGGGAGAAGCGGGCTTCGATGACGTTGACCCGCGAGCTCAAACGTCGCGGCATCAGCGTGGTGACGCGTACGTCGGTGGATTACGTGGATACCGGTGCGAATTTGGGCGCCACCGTGCATTACAGGCAAGGCGGCGGCGAGGAGGAGCGCACCGCATATGGTGAAGTGGTGCTTGCTGCTATCGGACGTATGCCGAACACCGATGCCGGCTGGTTCGCATCCAACGGCATCGAATTGGAGGAACGCGGTTATGTTTCGACCGATGCGTATGGGCGTACGAATGTGGAGGGCGTATGGGCCTTGGGCGACATCACTCCGGGGCATGCTTTGGCTCATCGCGCGTTTGAACAGGGCATCACCATCGCCGAAACCATCGCAGGACTTGACCCCAAGCCGGTATCCGACGAAACCGTGCCGCAAGTCGTGTTCTCTTTCCCTGAAGCGGCAAGCGTCGGTCTTGCACTCGACGATGCGAAATCGTGTGAAACCATCATCAATCCGCAGGAAACCGCATATCCCATGTTGTCCAACTCGCGTATGCTCATGAGCGGGGAAGGCGGATCCATGACCATCGTCAGCGGTGCGCTGGCAGGCGCTCCGGATGTTCCCCTCGTGCTTGGCGTGCATATCGTCAGCCCGCTCGCCAGCGATCTGATCGCGGAAGCCGAACAATTGGTCGGCAACCGGGTGCCGCTCGCCGCCGCGGCGAGGCTCATTCACCCGCATCCCACCTTCAGTGAATCGTTCGGCGAGGCGCTGCTTAAGGCGGATGGCAGGCCTCTGCATACCCGATAATCCCCGTCAATCAAGGAAAAACGGCGGAAACCGTGCGATATGGCATGGTTCCTGATAAACTACCGTTCCAGTGTGAGTAACCGCATAACCAAGTGAGGAAGTCGATGGCAGACAAAGAAGAGCCAAAGAAGAAGCAAAGCACCATCAAGCAGATCATTCAGATCTTCAAATACACCCACGCCGAAGATAAGGCTCTTCCGTGGTTGTGCGGCGGCGTGTTCGTGGCGCCGATCGTTGTGTTCGTGGTGCTTGGCATCGTGTTCAAGTGGTCGGTGATCGGATGGATCACGTCCATGATCCTCGCCATCATGCTTGGCCTGCTGTTCGCCACCATGATGCTCACCAACCGTGCCGACAAAGTCGGATACGCCAAGCTTGAAGGGCGTCAGGGTGCTGCCATCAGCGTGCTCGGCAACATTAACAAGGCCGGCTTCAACTTTCCGCAGGAGCCGGTGTGGGTTGATCCGAAGACCAAAGACGCCATTTGGCGCGGCACCGGTTACAACGGCATCTATCTGCTCGGCGAGGGCGATTACAATCGCGTCAAGCGTGCCATGGACCGTCAGGAGCAGAATATCAAGGGTGTGACCGCCGGTTCCGATATTCCCGTCTACCGTATCTACGTCGGCCAGGGCAAGAATCAGACGAGCCTGAAGAATCTGCGCAAGACCGTGCTCAAGTGCAAGAGCTACCAGCCGACCAGCCACAAGAACAAGCTGATGGCAGCCATCCATCCGAAGAGCCGCTTCATGCTTACCAAGACCGAGCTGAACATCCTCAACGAGCGTCTGCGCACTCTGCAGATGAAGAACGGCATGGGCATTCCGAAGGGCGTCGACCCGATGCACCCGCAGCGCATCAGCCGTCGTGCTATGCGCGGCCGCTGATTTTCCTGGAATCGTAAAGCCGGCTTACATATGGGAACCTCGATGAACACGTTATCGAGGTTCCTTTTTTCATATCTCCGTTACCTTCCGCTGGCCTGCGCGCATGCGGTAAGGTTTTTGAGAAAAGAAATGGACGTCGCAAGCGACATGACGACACGAATGTCCACAAATTGAACGGTTTTGCAGAGGCAAATACGAGCGTTCGTAACAATTGAACCCCAGTTTTTCGCGAAATCATCCTTCGAATATGTCATTACGAAACATTCTCGTAACCCAATTGGCGAGTGAGCGAAACGCGCGTTCCTAGACTAAGAGCCTGTAAGTTACTTATTCGAAAGGAGCGGTCCCGTGACTGCACTTGAAACCAAGGCTGATGCTGAGGCCCTTATCAACAAGGAAGGCATCGAGTATGTCTCCGTTCGCTTCACTGATCTGATCGGTGTTCAGCAGCACTTCACCGTGCCGGCAAGCGAATTCCTGAAGGACGCCTTCACCGACGGCATGCCGTTCGATGGCTCCTCCGTGGAAGGCTTCCAGGCCATCAATGAATCCGATATGAAGCTGGTGCCGGACGTTTCCACCGCATTCGTCGATCCGTTCCGCAAGCACAAGACCCTCGACGTGGCCTTCTCCATCGTCGACCCGCTGACCGACGAGCCGTACTCCCGCGATCCGCGTCAGGTTGCAGGCAAGGCCGAGGCCTACCTGAAGTCCACCGGCATCGCCGACACCGCTTCCTTCGCTCCGGAAGCCGAGTTCTTCATCTTCGACAAGGTGCGCTTCGAGAACAGCATGCAGCGCTCCTTCTACGAGGTCGACTCCATCGAAGCTCCGTGGAACTCCGGCGTCGACACCGAAGACGACGGCACCCCGAACATCGCATTCAAGAACCGCGTCAAGCGCGGCTACTTCCCGGTTCCGCCGATCGACCACACCCAGGATCTGCGTGACGACATGGTCGCCAACCTGCAGAAGGTCGGTCTGATCCTCGAGCGTTCCCATCATGAGGTCGCCGGCGCTGGCCAGCAGGAGATCAACTACCGCTTCAACTCTCTGCAGCACGCAGGCGATGACCTGATGAAGTACAAGTACGTCGTTCACGAGACCGCCGCTCTGGCAGGCAAGGCCGCAACCTTCATGCCGAAGCCGATCGCAGGCGACAACGGCACCGGCATGCATTGCCACCAGTCCCTGTGGAAGGACGGCAAGCCGCTGTTCTACGATGAGAAGAACTACGGTGGTCTGTCCGACCTTGCCCGCTGGTACATCGGCGGCCTGATCAAGCACTCCTCCTCCGTACTGGCCTTCACCAACCCGTCCCTGAACTCCTACCACCGTCTGGTCCCGGGCTTCGAAGCTCCGGTCAACCTGGTGTACTCCGCACGCAACCGCTCCGCCGCCATCCGTATCCCGCTGGCCGGCACCTCCCCGGCTGCAAAGCGCATCGAGTTCCGTGCTCCGGATCCGTCCTGCAACCCGTTCCTCGCCTTCTCCGCACAGCTGATGGCAGGTCTGGACGGCATCCTGAACCACATCGAGCCTCCGGAACCGGTCGACAAGGATCTGTACGAGCTGCCGCCGGAAGAGCACGCAGGCATCAAGCAGGTTCCGAGCTCCCTGGCAGAGGCCATGGATGCCCTTGAGGAAGATCATGACTTCCTCACCGCAGGCGACGTCTTCACCGACGACCTGATCGAAACCTGGATTGGCATCAAGCGTGGCGAAATCGACCAGGCCCGCCTGGCTCCGACCCCGCTGGAGTACGAGCTGTACTTCCACATCTGATAGACGGTTAGGTGAAAACATAGTCGGCAGTAGGGCTTTCGCGGTATCCAGAATAGCCCACTGCACCTATGCTGCACCTATGGTGTTCTGAAGAACCCCACTTCGTCCACAATCGGACGCGAGTGGGGTTTTCCTTTAGGCGCGCCACACTGGCAACATGTCAAGCCATTCGTCCAAATCCCGCCGTCGGATGCGCATCGTCGTGCTGCCCGCCATGCACGCCTTGAGAAGGCCGTTGCGCACGTTGGCCCGGATGATTTTGGCGGGAACGCCCGTAAGGGCCTCCACTTCATCCACACCCAGCAGCGGGCGGTTTTCGATGGGTACGCAGGGTGTTTTCTTCGAATCGGTCATGACGGAGGCTATGCGTCGCGGGAGAAGGGAGGATGCATCCGGCCGTCTCCCGTGGACGGGGCCGGATTGGGGCGGGGATGAAGCGGTGCCCACGTAAACGATGGCAATCCGCCGAGCATAAGCGGACAAGGAATGCGGCTTGACCGCACGGAACACTCTTATGTATTCCGGTACCCGGGGGCGTCTTCTCGGTCATCGGTCCCGGTCGATGCCCAATGGGAAATCCGTGGGGGGGGCAAATTCCACAACCATCGAAAACAATCAGCCGTTTCGGCGGGCTTCGCGATGATTTGCCATGTTCATCACGTCCCCCTGATGAACATGTTTTTGGAGTTGGGCGTTTTTTCGTACCGTTGCGGACGAGGATGGGCAGATTTCCCTTCCTGCGGACTTGGAAACGATTGCTGAAAAACTCGGGTTGCAGACCGAAATGCGTTAAACCGGAATCCAGCCATCATCGAGTAACGAGAAGTTTCTATCCATTCCCCCGACTCCTTTACACATCAGCCTTGATTGCAGGTTCTTTTTAGAAACCTTCCGGATTCATGTTCTTCGAAAACCGGCACCGGCGACTGACTCAAGTAATCCCGTCCCATCGTCAACAGCAACCGATGGACCTCATCCAACCATGCATTGGAGTACGTCACGGGGTCTTGAGACTCGTCAAAGTTCGCCAATCTGTCACGGAAAAGCAAGTCAAGATCCGCATACGCGCTCTCACGAATCTGGTCGGCTATCTCCTGGGTTTTTCCACTATGGTCACCCGCCGCCGATCGCAGATTCCGAACGAACATCGTCAAAGCCGCCACTGCTTTATCCGTGCTCTTAACCACATCCACCACGGCGGCGATACCCGCATAATCATGACGGAACATCACCATGTTGAGAGACAGCTTGTCATCGATGCCGGTTTCGAACACACTGCTTTGCGTGCCATAAGTCATGCCTTGAGCATGGATCGCCACCATATTCAGCACATGCTCCTCTGAGTCAAGCACCTCGGTGCGAATTTCCTCCAGCCATCTGATAATTCCAGGACGGAAATCACCATCATCCCCCACACATAGGATGGGTTCCAGACCACGCCACAATGCCTTGCTCGCATCGTGGGTAACAGGCATATGCGGAGGAACCGGAAGCCCCAACTTCTTCTGCTGCGGAATGCTTCTCCTCCAAGCAGTCATCTTTTCGAATTGCGTAACTACGGAACCCCCTCGCGGAAAACGTGAGGGGGTTCCGTGCTTCTGGTTGGTCAAAGACCGGCCGCTCAAAAGAGCGACGGGCTCTCATTATTCCTATGCGCTCCTCAAGAGTCTTAGGGTCCCTTCGTCGGGACGTGCTCGGCAAGCAGGTGGCCTCGCCTCGCATCGCGGATTTTCTTTTTACGTGTCAAAATCCAACATCTTCTCTACACGAACATCTGCTGGAGCAGGCCCTTCTTCAGTTCCCGCCACTTTGCCAGTTCATCCTTCGACTTCTGGATGACCTCATCCATCGAAGCGAGGCAGTCGGCAATTTTGCGCTGTTCGGGGAGAGAAGGGACGGCGAACGAGTAGGACGCATATTCATTTGCGTTAATTCGCGGCTGGCCAGACCTCATCGAAGCTGTCTTAACCCATTTCCAGTATCTATCAGTAAGCGTCTGGGAATAAATGAAATAATCGTCTGAGCTTGGAAGTACATGCGCTTTAATCAGAAAGCCGGCATAAAACAACTTGCCGTCTTTCTGATGATACAAATATGACTTGCCTGTACTGGCGCCAGTCCTTGCCAGTAAAATATCCCCCTTTTTAACGAGGTATTTATCATCGAGTTCGCCACTTGGAGACACGATATCATTAGGCAAAAGCGCATGCGTTTCGTCATCAATATCGGTGATGCGAATATAACGATTTTCGCCATCAAACTTCGTTGCGGCCGCATTCATTCCATAGGTCAGGGGTGAGCAAAGTTCCCCCAGCGTCTTCTCTTCCCAATCCGGGAAGTCGCTCCCGTCATCGGCCTTGAACCTGACCTCCTGACTGAACAGCTTCTGCATCACACCCTTCTTGCGCTGCTCCCACGCATCGACCTCCGCCTGCTGCGCTGCGATGACCGCATCGACGGCGGACAGGAAGTCGGCGATTTTGCGCTGCTCGGGGAGGGTAGGAACCAGAAGATGAGTCAACCCTATATTCGTCTTGCTTACAGATGTGACCTTGATGCCCTGCATATATGGACGCAGTTGGTCGTGATAAGACATCGAGTTGATGTAATTTCCCAAATAACCCGGTGCAAACTCCTCTTTTGGACGGCATGCAATTGTGTGAAGCCCCGAATAGACAATATCCGACCCTGCATTGGATATCTCAACCGCTTTCCCCACAGTTTCGTCTTCCGCCGTGTCTGCTATCACGACATCGCCATCTTTTAAGCAATCCCAACGCTTGCATTCAACATCAGGATTAACAAAAGGAGCACCATCCCTCTGAACATCAACGACAGCACCGTACTTTACAAGCACGTCACCGTAATGGATATTCCGCGCCTGCCCAGATTCCGCATTAAGGCATTCCCGGGAAAGGGTGTTGTTCGTCAAATTAGCAAACACATCCCAAAACATCTTCTCTTCCCACTTCGGAAAGTCGCTCCCATCGTCGGCCTTGAATCTCAGTTTCGGTTCTCCCATGCTTACACCTCCTTCAGAACCAAATGGATATACATTTCGAATACTGCCAGCAAAAACAAATCTTCCATCGTGTCTATGGTTTCTCCCGCATATCCACCCGGTGCACCGTATTCCTTATCCGAATCCTCATCCTCGCTGCCGTATATCGCGATGAACTGCGCAAGGACCGTTGCAAACTGACATGCCTCGTTTTCCGGCGTCACCTTGAATCCATATTTGCGCTCAAGGTCGGAAATAGGGTGTTCGGAACCATCACCCCGGAACGATTCGCTTAAAACATCTGTGATACAACATTCATAAGATGAAGTGCCATCAGAATTAACAACTAACGGACCGGCCGCATATGGCGAACGATAATTGATTCGTTCAACCGGAATCTTCTCGTCGCCATAACGTTCGAGGCTGCGTAGCACGTACTTGCCCCCGTCATAGAACGGAGACTCATTGTCATGGAAACGCGTGCGCACAACGTCCGTCACGGCCTCAATACATCGCTCAAAAAGCCCCTTTTCCTCCGTGACGCGCAAATCCAGTCCGCAGTATTCAAGGACACGGTTCTGTGCTTCGAGCGTCATGCAGCAAAACTCGCGGTACATCTCGCGCGAATAGTAATACAGGTCGTTATGCATCGCCGCCATCGCGCACAGAGGAATCAGGCCGCGGTCTGCATAATACTTCGATATGAAGGAAACCGCCTGAGACTTCACTTCCTCAGCGTGGCGTCGCTCGTCGCGCTCATCCTGACGTCGCTCGAATTTCCCCATGCGCCCGTTTTGCCGCAGCTGCAGGAACGCAATCACGATGGTCACGGCGAGGGAAATCACGGCGCAAATTATGCTTATCCGATCTGAACAGGTCAATTACACCCCTCCTCTCATAGCCCCAGCTGGCTCAGCATGCTCTCCACCTTGTCCACGGCGGCCTGCTTCTCGACTCCGATACGCTTCAAATCTGCCCGCACGGCAGCAAGGTCCACAGGCTCCTCTTCCTCGAACGTGTCCACGTAGCGCGGGATGTTCAGGTTCCAGCCGTTCGCCTCGATCTCCGCCATGTCCGCCACATGAGCGAACTTGTCCACGTCCGCGCGGTTCTTGTAAGCCTCCACGATCTTTTGGATGTGCGCATCCTCCAGCGTGTTCTGGTTCTTGCCGGGCTTGAACTCCTTGCTGGCGTCGATGAACAGCACGTTGCCGCTGTTGCCGTTGCGCTTGGACTTCAGCACAAGCAGGCATACGGGAATGCTCGTTCCGTGGAACAGGTTCGGCGCAAGGCCGATGACCGCATCCAGACGGTTCAGATCCTTCACGATGTACTTGCGGATGACCTCCTCGGCACCGCCACGGAACAGCACGCCGTGGGGTAGGAGCACCGCCACGCGGCCGTCATTGTCATCCATGTGATAGACCATGTGCTCGATAAAGGCATAGTCCGCATGGGACTTGGGCGGCAGCTTGCCCACACCGGAATAGCGCGGGTCGTCCAACAACGCCGGATTCCCGTCGTACTTCAGGGAATAGGGAGGATTGCACACCTGTACGGTCATCTTCACGTCGCCATACTTGTCCTCCCGCAGCGTGTCGCCCTTGTAAATGTCGAAATGCTGATAGTCCACGCCGTGCATCAGCATATTCATGCGGGCGAGGTTGTACGTCGTGGCGTTGTTCTCCTGCCCGTAGAAGTGCCCCACTCGTCCCGTGGTCAGATGCTTCTGCACTTCCAGCAGCATGGACGCCGAACCGCAGGTACAGTCGCCCACGGTCCTCGCCTCATCCAGGCCCACGGTCGCCAACGTCGCCACCAGCTTCGAAGGCCCGGTCGGCGTGAAGAACTCGCCGCTCTTCTTGCCGGCATCGGACGCGAACAGCCCAATAAGAATCATGTACGCCGTGCCCAGCACGTCGAACTGCGAGTCCGCCAGCTTGAAATCAATCTCGCTGATTTTCACGATGACCTTTGCGATGAGCGATGTCCTCGCAGCCACAGTGTCACCCAAATCAGGGTCCTGCAGCTTCATGTCGTTGAACAATCCGGAAAACGCCGCTTCGGACGCCTGCCCCATGGTGGAGCCGATCAGCTCGTTCACGGCACGCTCGTAATCCTCGACATTGAAACGGTCGGCGTCGCCGTCGGGACGGACAATCTTGCGTACCAGCTCACCGAACAGGTTTGCGGGTCGGATGATGTACCCCAAATGCTCGATGGACCACTGCTCGACCACCGGGCGGTAATCATCATCCGCGAACGCCTGCTCGTAGGTCAGACCGTCCTCCTTCAGGATTTCCTGCATGTAATCCTTGGTGCGCTCCGACAGATACCTGTAGAAAATAGTCCCGAGGATGTAGTTGCGGAATTTCGTGGAATCCATGTTCCCACGCAGATCGTTCGCGATGGCCCAGAGCTTCTGGGACAGCTCGCCCGCCTGCGCCTGATACTTCGATGAGTCAATCATGCAAGTCTATTCTCCTTCTGCCTTATAGCGGCCGTATGCGCTGATGACGAACTCCTTGATGGCGTTCGTCATCCTTGTAATCTTCAAAAGCCCCATACGGTACGATGCGAGACGCTTACGGATGCCCTCTTCGGAGATGCTTCCGCCGAAGGTGTACTCCGAAAAGACATCCAAGATGTCCTGCGCCTCGATGCCGTTGTCATACGCAAAGGACTCAATCTCCGCTTGCAGGCTCTCGCGCTCGAACTGCTCGTATGCCTGCTGCACGTCGACGCCGTCCGGCAAATCGTAGAACCTCGTGCGGATGAACGCCTCCATGATATCCTTCTTCGCACGGAGGGCGTCGTTATCCGAGCGCTCGATTTCGCGCATCACCAAGTCGATGTCGCGGGCACGCTCCTCTTCGGACTTGCCCCCTTCGTGGGCGGACTTCAGCAGGCTCAGGATGTACATCACGTTGATGCGGTCGGTACGCACCAACTCCACGTCGAAATCGACGTCCACCGGCACGGGGACCTTCGGATCCTTCTTCTTGGCCTCGTCGTGATAGTACAGATACCAGCTCTTGTAGCCCTCGTATTCCTCATCGTCCAGTACGACGGACAAGTCCGCCCAGTCGAACTTCCCGAAGGTCTTCAAGGTCGCCAGCGTACCGGACATCGCACGGAACGCCACCACGAACTTGCGGATGTCCTCCTCGCTCTGAAGCCGCCCCGCGTCATCGACGGTCTGCGCCGCCTTGCGTAGCTGGACTTCCTGATTCATCCACTGGTTCACGTAATACTCGTAGCTCTCCAGCAGGTACTCGTTCGGGTCGCCGTCGCCGGAGAACAGTCTCAGCGCGTCGTCCTGCGCCTTCTTGATGTCGCGGTAGGACACAATCTGCCCGAACTGCTTCGTCACCTTGTCCACGCGGTTCGTGCGGCTGTACGCCTGCACAAGCGTGTGCCAGATGAGGTTCTTGTCCAGATACAGCGTGTTCAGCGGCTTGGCGTCGAACCCGGTCAGCATCATGTTCACGACCAGAAGAATGTCAACCTGCGGAAGCTCCTTCTGTTTCATGCGCTTCGCAATGTCCTTGCGGTAGGCGTCGAACGAATCCAAGTCGAATGCCGTGCCGAACATTCCGTTATAGTCGGCCATACAGCGGGCCAGCAGCTCTTGAGAATGCTCGTCACCGCCCTCGTCCATGTCCTCGTTCGCCTGATAGGTGAATATCGCCGCCACCCGGTAGCGCTCGTCATCCGGGCGCGCTTCGTTCAGCTCCCGGAACGCGTCGTAATACTTGCCGAGTGTCTGGATGGAGTCCACCGCGAACAGTGCCGTGTACACGTCCTTGCCCTGCGGGTGGACATGCTGCTTGTGATGCTCGAAGATGTCCGACGCGACGACGCGGATGCGCTCGTCATCGTGATATAGGGCGTCCAAATCCAGATTGTGGCGTCTGCAATACTCGGGATCTCCGAGACGTTCCGGGTCGATGCCGCTCGCGGACATCTGCTTCGCGAAAATCGTCCGCTGGTACTCCACCGAGAACCGCAGAACGTTGCCGTCCGCAATCGCGTCCTTAATCATGTAGCGGTGCAGGCAGGAATCCAGCTTCGAGCCGGAATAGAACACATCGGCGGTCGTTCTGCCGTCCTTGCCCTTGTTGGCTTCGAAGATGGGCGTTCCCGTGAAGCCGATGTAGTTCGCGTTGCGGAAGTGGCGCTCGATGTCGCCGTGCATCTTGCCGAACTGGCTGCGATGGCACTCGTCGATGATGAACACGACTTTTTTTCGCGGTACGAATCCATCAGCCTTTCGTACCGCTTGCCTTTGACGGCGTTCGCCATCTTCTGAATCGTCGTCACGATGAGCCCCCGGTCCGCCTGCCCCAACTGCTTCACCAGCACGGCCGTCGAATCCGAGCCGTCCACGCACCCTTTCTCGAAGGAGTTGTACTCGTCTACCGTCTGGTCGTCCAAATCCTTGCGGTCAATCAGGAAGATGACCTTGTCCACCCTCGGCTCGTCGCGCAGAAGCTGTGCCAGTTTGAATGATGTCAGCGTCTTGCCGGACCCCGTGCAGGCGAAGACGTACCCGTTCTGGTTCGACTCCAGTACGCGCCGCTTTGCTGCCTTCACGGCGTAAATCTGATACGGGCGCATTACCATCAAGACGGGTTCCGTTGTCTTGATGACCATGTACTTGTCCAGCATTTCCGTGATGGTCGAACGGCGCAGGAAGTCCGCCGTGAACTCGTCCAGCTTGTTGATGCGCTTGTTCTTGTCGTCCGTCCAGAAGAACACGAGGCTCTTCAGAATCGGGTTGTACGAGCCGCCGTCCATCTCGTTCTCGTTGCAGAAATACTTCGTCTGCACCGAATTTGACACGACGAACAGCTGCAAATACCGGAACAGCCCCTTGAACGAGAACTTGCGGTAGCGGTTAATCTGGTTGATCGCCTCGTTGATTTCCACTCCGGGACGCTTCAGCTCGACCTGCACCACCGGAAGGCCGTTGATGAGAATCGTCACGTCGTAACGGTTCTTGTACGCAACGTCGTCCTTGTGCGCCTTGTCCATCGTGACCTGATGCGTCACCTGATAGATGTTGCGGTCGGTATCGGAACTGAAGAAGTCCAGATACACGGTCTTGCCGTTGTCCAGCGCCAGAACGTACTTGTCGCGAAGAATCTTCGCTGACTCATAGACGCTCTTGTCGTCCATGTGAATCATCACGCGCCCGAACTCCGCGTCGGACAATGCCGCCTCGCCCTTGGCCTCAACCAGCTTCCGAGCGTTGAATTCCGTCAACCGCTCGCGAAAGTTCACGAGCACATCATCGTAGTTCGCCATCTCGACGAACCGATAGCCGATGCTTTCAAGCCTGTCTATGAAAAGGCTTTCGACATCGTATTCTGAAACATGTGCCACTTACTCGCCCTCCTTCTCAAGATGCTCTTGAATCCACTCATGGATGATTGCGGCGATCGTCGTCTCGCGTTCCGCGGCCATCATCTTGAGCGACGGCGAGAGGGTGGTGCGCTTCCCGTCCGTCGTCGTGTCGGCGACAACAGCCTTCACCATCCCGGCGCTGTTCAGACTCGGGTCCGGTCATTCATCGTCAAGGCAATCGTACGCGCTTCGTCGTCGGATGGTGCGTCAATCTCCAGAAAAAGGACCTTTTCTATCAAACTCACGCCCATCGTCGGGATGCCAGCACGATGGTGCCATCCGACAGCAGATACACGTCGCCAAGCGTGTTCGACTGCAACGGGAGCCTGTGATCCGGAACCAGCCGGCGTAAATCCAGCCACAGGCTCAGATCAGTGTCATGCCAGCAGGTGATGACCGTCGCATCGGATGGATGGAACGCCGGTTCGTCCATCCTGTCGCGTGGCGTCGTATAAACGCATGATAGGCTCCTTTTTCGCTTACGGTTGCCTCATGCATCCACGATTGCAGGATAGGCATCCCTCGTCCGGCATGACGCATTGTTCGCATACCAACGCACCGCATGTGCCGCATTCGCGCACACAGTGGGTGCACACACCGTCACCACACCCGTCGCACGTCTGCCAACACTCATCGCATACCCACATGCCGCACGTCCGACACTGGTGGTCCGCACCTGGCAATGGATTGGCGTTCCAGCAATCCCGGTTTTCGCATTCCAACCGGATATGGCGTTTCGCCACGTCACGCATATCCAGCGCAACCTCCCAGAGACGTGAAAGCTCGTTCACGTCCGTTCCATACGCGGCCTCAAACCAGTCCGACAACGAGTCGGGCACATCCGATAGCCAACGATCCATCTGGACGGCGATATCCGCTAGACCATCCGCCTTTTTCTCAAATCCTTCGCATTCATGATGTCCTTCTTGTACGGGGGAAACGTTCGATGCCGAACCTATGCGTCCCGTGCATAGGCGTGACTCATGTTGGGGATTCTGGTATTCGTCTGTCTGGCACCCGTCGGCGCGGCCGCGTCGACCCATACCGCAAGCATGTTCGTGCAAATGCAGAGCGCCTATCTGAAGCAGTGCCAACGCAACCGCGCGTTCTGCTGCTCCGTGCTCTATTATGTCTGCCTAACGCTCGCCGTCATTCTGATCGGCGGTGAAATCGTCGGCCTCATGATGTTGGCGGGCCGTGCGCTGGTCAACTAGGCGAAACATCTGACGGTCGCATAGGGCGGAACATAGCCGGCAGTAGGGCTTTCGCGGTATCCAGAATAGCCCACTGCACCTATGCTGCACCT
>ERZ791612.51-NODE-51-length-75408-cov-33.381179_pt1 | contig 75408 bp, 107 predicted proteins | sample MGYA00509963_ERZ791612 | MGnify/ENA primary metagenome ERZ791612 (study PRJEB30046, sample SAMN00791906) | human gut metagenome | study: EMG produced TPA metagenomics assembly of the A metagenome-wide association study of gut microbiota in type 2... | reverse complement strand
GCATAAAGTGTAAAGGATGTCCTTGCACAAAATGTAAACGATGTTATTCTTGACAACGTGGTCGCCCCTACAGAAATTTAAAAATATCAGCTGACTGCTAAAAAAAGCTTGCCGCCGAAGCGACAAGCTTTTTTACACATGAGAGATGAAATTAGTCGATGTTTTCTACGACGCAAGCCGTACCCTGGCCGCCACCGATGCACAGTGTAGCCAAACCGTATTTGCCACCGACTTCTTTCAAGCCATAGAGCAAGGTTACGAGGATACGAGCGCCCGATGCACCAATCGGATGGCCGAGGGCGATAGCGCCGCCATGGATGTTGACTTTGTCCATATCGAAACCGAGTTCACGGCAGCAGTATACAGCCTGAGCTGCGAATGCTTCGTTAGCTTCGACGAGGTCGAGGTCTTTGACTTCCAGGCCTGCTTTAGCCAATGCTTTACGGGAAGAAGGAACAGGGCCGGTACCCATGATAGCGGGATCTACGCCAGCAGAAGCATAGCTTACGATCTTAGCCATCGGTTTGAGGCCGAGTTCTTTAGCTTTATCAGCGGACATAACTACGAAGGCAGCTGCGCCGTCGTTGATGCCGGAAGCGTTACCAGCCGTAACTGTGCCGCCTTTTTTGAAGGCCGGTTTCAATTTAGCAAGGCCTTCCATGGTCGTGCCTTCACGCGGGAATTCGTCCGTGTCGATGACGACGTCCTGTTTCTTCTGATGAACCGTTACCGGAACGATCTGGGATTTGAATGCGCCGCTCTTGATAGCTTCGCAAGCTTTGACCTGAGAACGGACACCGAGTGCGTCCTGGTCTTCACGAGTGATGCCGAAACGTTCAGCAACGTTTTCAGCCGTGATGCCCATATGATAGTCGTTGAATGCGTCCCAGAGGCCATCTTTGATCATCGTATCGACGAGGACACCGTTGCCCATGCGATAGCCATAACGAGCTTTCGGAACGGCGAAGGGAGCCATGGACATGTTTTCCATGCCGCCTGCTACGATGACGTCAGCGTCGCCGGCTTTGATCATCTGAGCTGCCAAGGATACGCAGCGGAGACCGGAACCGCAAACTTTATTGACCGTAAGAGCCGGGACTTCAATCGGCATACCAGCTTTGATCATAGCCTGACGAGCCGGGTTCTGACCCTGAGCAGCCTGGAGGACATTGCCCATTACGACTTCGTCGACATCTTTGCCTTCGATACCAGCGCGTTTGAGCGCTTCTTTAATGACGACAGCACCGAGTTCTACAGCCGGTGTGTTTTTGAAACCGCCGCCGAATTTACCAATTGCCGTACGGCAAGCACTTACGATAACTACTTCTTTCATTGGAATCACTCCTTGAAAATTTTTATGTATTGAAATAGATGCCGGTGTATCAGTATGAGAGGATGCACCGTGCGAAAGCGTCATATTATAAATGACACTCTGATATTGCTATCATACACCATTTTAAAGAAAATGTATAGAGAACGTTCTAAAAATTACGTACTCTATACATCTCCATTACTTATTGCTAGGGAATAGGGAATTTTGTTAAATTACAGACGTTCTACGATGATAGCCGTGCCCTGGCCGCCGCCGATGCAGAGGGAAGCCAGACCATATTTACCGTTGATTTCCGGTTCAGCCAATGCGTAGAGCAAGGTGACGACGATACGAGCGCCGGAGCAGCCGATCGGATGGCCGAGGGCGATAGCGCCACCGTGGATGTTGACTTTGTCCATGTTGAGGCCGAGTTCGCGGCAGCAGTATACGGACTGAGCTGCGAAAGCTTCGTTCAATTCGATGAGGTCCATCTGGTCGACGTTCATGCCGGTCTTCTTCATGACTTTGCGGACTGCCGGAACCGGGCCGGTACCCATGATAGCCGGTTCAACACCAGCCGAAGCCCAGTCGATGATGCGAGCCAGCGGTTTGATGCCGAGTTCTTTAGCTTTTTCAGCGGACATTACGACAACAGCAGCTGCGCCGTCGTTGATGCCGGAAGCGTTACCAGCGGTAACCGTGCCGTTTTTGATGAAGGCCGGACGGAGTTTAGCCAAGGTTTCCATGGTGCAGTTCGGGCGGATGAATTCGTCTTTGTCGACGATGACATCGCCTTTTCTCTTATGAACCGTTACCGGAACGATCTGGCTGTCGAATTTGCCTTCCTGCTGAGCTTTGTAAGCCAGGTTTTCAGAACGGCAAGCCAATTTATCCTGATCTTCACGGGTTACGCCAAAGCGGGCAGCGACGTTTTCAGCCGTTACGCCCATGTGGTAATTGTTTTCGGTGCAGAACAGGCCATCGCGCATGAGCAAGTCTTCGAGGACGCCGTTACCCATACGGTAGCCGCGGCGGCCTTTAGCGATGGAGTAGGGGGCGTTGGACATGGATTCCATACCGCCGGCTACGATGATGTCAGCATCGCCGAGTTTGATCTGCTGGGATGCGAGGGAAATGGCACGCATACCGGAACCGCAGAGTTTATTCAATGTGAAAGCAGGAACTTCCTGAGGAATACCCGAATGGAGGGCTACCTGACGGGCCGTGTTTTCACCGCAGCCAGCCTGGAGTACGTGGCCCATGATGACTTCGTCGATCTGATCTACAGGAATACCTGCGCGTTTGATTGCTTCAGTAACAGCAGCAACACCGAGGTCTACAGCGGTGACGTCTGCGAACTGGCCATTGAAACTGCCGATGGCCGTACGGCAAGCACTTACGATAACAGCATCTCTCATTAAAAAAACCATCCTTTCTGATGTGGAACAAAGTATAGAATAATATAGTATATAAGACTTTTTTGACGGAGCCGCCGCTTACGCAGCTCCTTGGGGGTTACGCTGAAATGAAGAACTTGAGTTCTAAATTTCACAATCTCCATGCCTATATAGTACATTTTTTCACAATGAAATGCAAGAGGAAAATGAATTTTTCTTATGCTAGATACTCATGCTAAAGGAAGAAGAAGATGCGAAAAGAATAAAGTGGACGAATAATTCGCTATGCGTATGGTTATGTAGAGGCCGTCCCAGCGGGCGGCTCGGCTCTCCTCATAGGAGAGCAGTCAGCGAAGCTGACTGAGAGGTTGCTCTTTCAACATAGTTTGTAGTACGGAGTTTGTAGGGGCGCCACGTGGGGCGCCCGTTATGAATTTTGGAAATTCTCTCAGCAAACGGAGTGGGAAATCGCACATTTCCTAGGCGGGCCGCCCTTTGGGACGGCCCCTACGAACCCCTAGCCCCTAGCCATTAGCCACTAAAAAAGGGCTTACCGCGACGCGGCAAGCCCTTTTCCTATCCCTCTTAAAGAAGATGAGCGATGAAACTGTATGAAAGTAAAGCACTCATGGAGATGATGATTTTTGCATTGGCACTTAAGTTCATAGTTCTTACCTCTTTTCTTCCTTATTATATGACGATACTTAATAATTTTAAATGATTCCCAGATATTCGTTCTACCTGTAGGAGAACTCTTTATCTATAAATATAATAACATACGAGTAAATAAAATCAATGGCTGAAAAATGCAACGACAGGGCTGATAAATGATTTAAAGGCAATGAATGGCTAAATGACGATATAAAATCAAGGAAATGGGGGAGCTGATTTTTTAAAAAGAAGAAAGATGAGGTAAAAAACAGGAAGTATAAAGCACTGTAAAATAGATATTTATTCATAACAGAAAAATATTAAAATTTACGTTTAAATAAAGGGAAAACTTAAAACTTAGTAAAAGACGCTTTTCTTGGCACTAGCGGCATGGCGTGAAATGCCTTATAATAAGTATATCTGCCAGATGACAGGTTGAGTGTTTGGCGGATGATACCCATTAAAGATGCTATTATTAATGTATTATATATATTAGGAGGAAGACCATGGGATTTTTTGATGCCTTTTTTAAAGAACATCAGCGGACGAAGAGCGAGGAGATCTATGACAATGCCTTGCAGATCTTTAATTCACCGGAATTGCAGAACCAGGCTTTATCGGGAGAGCTGGCCGACAAGGTCCGGCATGGGGAAGACTGCGATGTCCTTCCCGGAGCTTACGGCCGTTTTGGCCATGATGTGACCAATCCCATCCCCGTCAACGGACCGAGCGGTGAATTCGTCTATTTGTCGCGCCTGCGCCTGCGCCGGACGGGTTCCATGGTCTTTTTCCACAAGGCCGGTCAGGTCGGGAACCTGGACGTCTTTGAATTGACCAATGTCAGTGGCAAGTTCGTCGACCGCCTGTATGTCGACATGTATCATCCCCGCTGTTCCCGCCGTTATCCCGACGGCTATACGCTGGAACGGGAAGCCGTCTTCCCGCGGGGCGTGACGACGACGCTGGCCGATTTCCCCAAAGGCCTCTATAAGGCCATCAAGAAGGAAGCCAAGCTGCGCCTGGGCATCGACGTCGCTGAAAAGGAAAGCGACTGCATCGATGTGCCGGCCGTACAGGCTGCTTTGGACCAGCTGCGGCAGAAAAGGCCGGCGGCTCCCATCATGAAGCCATTGAAATAAAGAGAAACTATGGTATAATTACACCAGGTTAGTAATGTAGATTATTAGGAGGGTTATCGATGAGAGAATTACCGAAAGCACATGAAATTTGGCGCCACTTCAAGAAGAATACCTATGAAATTATTACCATTGCCGAACATACGGAGACAGGTGAAAAATTCGTCATTTACAAAGCCTTGCACGACACGATGAAGACCTATGCCCGTCCGCTGAAGGATTTCATGAGCGAAGTCGATAAGGAAAAATATCCCCGTGCCGAACAGGATTACCGCTTCGTCAAAGTTAAATAATCTTGACAAGGCCTGTGAAGGCTGATATAATATGTACTGTTGAAAATAAAGCAGAAGCTATCCGCTTCTCACCTTACAAGGCGCTGGAGTCACTAAGGTCTATGACGGAAACGTAGAGCGGATAGCGATGCTATCCGTTCTTTTTTTATTTCGGAGGTGAAAGACGATTAGTAAGGAATTACGTATCAACGATCAAATCAGAGCCCGTGAAGTACGCGTGGTCAGTGATTCTAACGAACAGCTCGGTGTTATGTCTCTCCGTTCGGCCCGCCAGATTGCGGAAGAACGGCATTTAGACCTGGTAGAAGTCGCACCGAATGGCAAACCGCCTGTCTGCCGCATCATGAACTACGGTAAATACCGTTATGAACAGCAGAAGCGTGAAAAAGAAGCCAAGAAAAAACAGAAAGTCTTGACATTGAAAGAAGTAAAACTTCGTCCCAATATCGAAGACCATGACTTCTATGTTAAGATGAAAGCTGCGCAGCGTTTCCTGGGTGAAGGCAGCAAAGTCAAAGTTACGATCATGTTCCGCGGCCGCGAAATGAGCCATCCGGAACTGGGCCGTGATTTGCTGGTTCGATTCGCTGATGAATTGAAAGACACCGCCCATGTAGAAAAAGAACCTAAAATTGAAGGCAGAAACATGACTATGGTCATCGCTGTCAACAAGAAGTAACAGGAGGACAATTATTATGCCGAAATTGAAAACTCGCCGTGCTGCGGCAAAACGCTTTAACACAACTGGTACAGGTAAAATCAAACGCATGAAACCGTATAAGAGCCACATCCTGGAAAGCAAGAGCCCGAAACGTAAACGTAACCTGAGAAAAGCTACGCTCGTTTCCAAGACCATGACGGAATCGGTCCGCAAGATGTGCCCGTTCATCTAATAGCGTAATATACTTTTTGATATAGATTCGGAGGAATAGACTAATGGCAAGAATTAAAGTTGGCGTTACAGCACACGCTCGTCATAAAAAAATCTTAAAAATGGCTAAAGGCTACCGCGGTACCCGCAGCCGTCTCTTCAAAAAAGCTAACGAAAGCGTCATGAAAGCGCTCTACTACGCTCGTCGTGACCGCCGCGCCAAGAAACGTGAATTCCGTAAATTGTGGATTGCCCGTATCAACGCCGCAACCCGCGCTAATGGCCTCAGCTACAGCCGCTTCATCTGCGGCCTGACCAAAGCTGGCGTCATCGTAAACCGCAAAATGCTCGCTGACCTCGCTGTCAACGACGCAGCTGCTTTCGCAAAACTCGTAGAAGTCGCAAAAGCACAGTAATCTATGCAAATAAAATCCCCTGCATGAAGGTTTCCACCATCATGCAGGGGATTTTTTATCTGTAGGGGCTTGCACGTGGCAAGCCCGTTCTTGAATATGAACGATTTGCCAACTCGGGGGGAGCGTCGCCAAATACCCAGCGGGTCGCCCACGTGGCGACCCCTACAATCAATGCCGCCAGGCTTTGGGCACGGGGATGAGGAAGGCGAAGATGGCGCCGATGATGGCGCTGATCCAGAGGCATTGCAGGGCCGGGGAGATGCCCCACTGGTCGGCACCCCAGCCGACGATGGGCGAGATGAGGCCGCCTATGGTCGTCGTCAGGCCCAGGGTGACGCCAGAAGCGAAGCCGACGTTCTTGCCGAGGTAAGTCTGGCCGAGGACGACGATGGGGCTGTAGGCGGCGAAGAGCGAGAAGGCGACGGGAAGGAGCAGCAGCGTCGCCGTGACGATGTCCGTACTGTTGACCAGGAAGAACATGGACGGAATCATGATCACCATAGAGCCGCGGAGGACGCGGAGGAAGCCGAAGCGGTCTGCCAGGACGCCGCCGATGAAGGTGATGACGACGCCCATGGAAAAGAGGATGGACAGGGCCAGGCTGCCCGCTGCCGGCGAGGCATGGAGAACGTGGATCCAGTAGAGGGGAATGAAGGTATTGCAGACCGTAAAGCCGATGGAACGGACGAAGATGACGACGGACAGGCGGGCGAAGGCACTCCAGTCGTTGGTCCGGACTTCCCCGGGATGGGCTTTCTTTTCGGCCGTCGCCGCTTCGCTGACCAGGGATAAGATGTGCGGCATCTGATGGTAGAGGACGAAGGCGATGAGGGCGTTGACGATGCCGAAGACGACCAGACCGTGGATGTCGAAGGCATAGGCACAGGCGCCGGCAACCATGGGGCCGATGGCGAAGCCGGCATTGCCGCCGACGGAAAAGGTCCCCATAGCCTGTCCCTTGCGGTCGCCGGCGATGTTATTGACCATGCGGGCCGCTTCGGGATGATAGATGGAAGAGCCGAAGCCGCTGAACATGGAGCAGAGGAATATGAGCCAGTAGTTCTGCGTAAAGGCCAGCATCGTCAGGCAGAGGCCGCAGAGGATGGGGCCGAGCGGAGCGAACCAGGGCTTGGACACCTTGTCGGAATAATAACCGAAAATAGGCTGGGAAACCGATGATAAGAGCATGTTGGCAAAGATGAGCGTCGCTGCGTCCTGATAGTTCAGGTTGCACGACGAGATGAAATAGGGCAGGAGGGCCGGAATGGCGCCTTGCGCCCAGTCTACGGAAAAATGGCCCGTAGCGAATAGGTATACATAAGGACTCAGTTTCTTCATGCAAATTCTCCTTTCAGGAAGTTGAAATCATGTCTATTATAGCATAGGCTGTTTTCCTTTTCATATTGGTGTTATAATAATAACAAACTAATCAATATATATTAAAAGGAGTTGTTATTATGGCATCAAAAGAAATGTACGCCTTGGGCTCCCAGGCTTCGGTCATCCGTGACCTCTTCGCTTATGGACAGGAACAAGCGGCTATCGTCGGTAAGGAAAATGTCTTCGATTTCAGCATCGGCAATCCGACCGTCCCGGCCCCGGCCTGTGTCAAAGAAGCCATTGAAGACATTTTGGAAACGCGGGAATCCGTGGCCATCCACGGCTATACGGCAGCTTCCGGTGATGCGGCTGTCCGCCAGGGCCTGGCCGATTACATGAACCAGACCTACGACGCCCAGGTACGGGCCGATAATTTCTACATGACCTGCGGGGCTGCAGCTTCGCTGACCATCAGCCTCAAAGCCCTCGTCGAAGGCCCGGATGACGAAATCATCCTCATTGCGCCGTTCTTCCCGGAATATACGGTCTTTATCCACAATGCCAATGCCAAAGCCGTCGTCCTGCCGCCGGATACAGAGCACTTCCAGATTTCTCTGGACGCCCTGGAAAAGGCCATTACACCGCATACACGGGCAATCATCATCAATTCGCCGAATAACCCGTCTGGCGTCGTCTACTCGGCTGATACCTATGAAAAATTGGCAGCCCTGCTGACGCGGAAGTCCCAGGAAATCGGCCATCCTATCTATATCATTTCAGATGAACCGTACCGGGAAATCATTTACGATGGTCTTCCCATCCTCTATGTCCCGAAATTCTACAAAGATACGATCATCTGCTATTCGTACAGTAAATCCCTGAGCCTGCCGGGCGAACGTATCGGCTATGTCCTGGTTCCGGACTGCGCTGCCGATGCCCAGGAAGTCTATACGGCCGTCTGCGGTGCCGGCCGTTCCATGGGCTTTGTCTGCGCACCTCATCTTTTCCAGGACGTCGTCCTCAAATGCCTGGGCCAGACTGGCGACATGAACATTTACGACGAAAACCGCAAGCTCTTATATAATGGTTTAAGAGAAATGGGCTACGACTGCGTCTATCCGAGCGGCGCTTTCTACCTCTTCGTCAAATCGCCTGAAGCCGATGCCAAGGCTTTCTCCGACAAGGCCAAGAAGCTGAATCTGCTCATCGTACCGGCCGACAGCTTTGGCTGCCCTGGCTATGTCCGCGTATCGTACTGCGTCGATCCGGATATGATTAAGCGGTCCTTTGCTGCCTTTAAGAAACTGATGGAACAGTATAAGTAAAAAGATGTAAGAAATTGGAAAAATTTCCTTGACACGTCCTGTATCTGTGGTATACTAAACGAGTCGTTAGGAAATGGGCCTATAGCTCAGCTGGTTAGAGCGCACGCCTGATAAGCGTGAGGTCGGTGGTTCAAGTCCACCTAGGCCCACCAATTTTTCGCTTGACAATTTCCTGCGGTATGTTATACTAAGCAAGTCCCATGACATGGGCCTATAGCTCAGCTGGTTAGAGCGCACGCCTGATAAGCGTGAGGTCGGTGGTTCGAGTCCACCTAGGCCCACCACACAGACCATCGTTTGGATTATTCCGGAACGATGGTTTTTTTTTCAACAGAAGGAGGGAAGACCATGACGGAAAGTGAAAGGCAGCTCCAGGAAATGGCCCTGTCTATCCAGGCAGCCCGGCAGCAGGCCGGGGGCAGGGCGGCCGTCACGGCACCGCCGGCAGCGGCTGATACGATTCCCAATCTCGGCGGTGAAGCCCGGGCAGGAGACTGCCTGGTCAGCATGCTGGCCAGCGGCAGCAAGGGCAATGCCGCTTATATCCGTTGTGGCAAGACGAATATCCTCATCGATGCCGGCATCAGCTGCCGTCGCATCGAACAGGGATTGAAGCGCTACGGCTGCGCTTTAGGCGACCTCGATGCCGTCTTCATCACCCATGAACATTCGGACCACGTCAACGGCCTGACGACGCTCCTCAAGCGGACGGACATGCCCGTCTATACGACAGCCGAGACCTGGCAGGCCATAGGCCGGAAAGTGGAAGGCTTCCAGGACCGCTTCGTCCGCCTGACACGCCGCGTCGGCCTGAAGGACATCCAGGTCATTCCCTTTGCCATATCCCACGATGCCGTGCGGCCCGTCGGCTATACGGTCTGCCACGGCGAATCGAAGATTACCCTGGCGACAGACCTGGGCTGTGTCAGCCCTGACGTCGCGGCGGCCGCGGCTTATGCGGACATCCTCATTTTAGAAGCCAATCACGACGAAGGCATGGTCCGCAACGGGTCCTATCCCTATCCGCTCCAGCAGCGCATCCTCGGCCGCTGGGGCCATCTGTCCAACAAGACGGCAGCCGCTTTCCTGGCCGGTCTGCCGACGAAGAGCGTCATGCGGGTCCTCCTGGCACACCGCAGCGAAAAGAATAACACGCCGGCCCTGGCGCTGCACACGATGCGCACTATCCTGTCTCAGGCTGGACGGGTCATCGGCCAGGATATTTTATTGCGGTTGGCCTGCCAGAAGGGCAGCGTCCGCTTCCAGGAAAGGAGTCATGAATTATGATGCAACGCAAACATGTCATTACGGCGGCAGCCGCCGTCGTCCTCATCGCCGTCGGCGTCTTCGGCGGTTTCAAGATCCACGATGCCTTTTTTACGCCGAGCGGTACCTATAACGGGACGGTGAACCAGCTCCAGGAACCGTCGAAATCGGATTCCATTTCCGATGCCCGCAATACGGCCGTCGTCCAGGCTGCCAAGAAAGTCAGCCCGGCTGTCGTCGGCATTACGACGAAAGTCTATAACCGCGATATGTTCAACCGCAAAGTCCTGGTCGGTGAAGGCGTCGGCTCTGGCGTCATCTTCGACAAGGCCGGCTATATCGTCACTAATAACCACGTCGTCGGTACGGCCAAGACGGTCATCGTTTCTTTGGCCGATGGCCAGAGTACCGAAGGGACTGTCGTCGGCCGTGATGAAAAGACGGACCTGGCCGTCGTCAAGATCAAGATGGACAATCTGCCCGTCGCTGAATTCGGCGACAGCGATTCCCTCCAGGTCGGTGAACCGGCCATCGCTATCGGCAACCCTCTGGGCCTGGAATTCCAGGGCACGGTCACAGTCGGCGTCATCAGCTCCCTCAATCGGACCATCGGGGCTGAAGGCCAGAGCATGAAGCTCATCCAGACCGACGCAGCCATCAATCCGGGCAATTCCGGCGGCGCCCTCGTCGACGCCGACGGCAAAGTCATCGGCATCAACAGCGCCAAGATTTCCAAGGAAGGCGTCGAAGGCCTGGGCTTTGCCATTCCTATCAATGCAGCCCGTCCGATTTTGCAGGACCTCATCAAGAACGGCAAAGTCGTCCGCCCGTACCTCGGCTTATACGGTCTGGACCAGCAGATGGCAGCCCGTTTCGGCATGAAGCTGAACGTAGCCGGCATCTATGTCTATAAAGTCGCTGCCGGCGGTCCTCTCGACCAGGCAGGCCTCCGCCATGGCGACGTCATCCTGAAACTCGACGGCACGGATGTCAAAGACTTCAGCGCTCTCCAGAGCGTCATGGATAAACACAACGTCGGCGATTCGGTCAGCCTCGACTACACGCGCAACGGCTCGGACCACGAAGTCACCGTCGTCCTCCAGGAAAGCCCGCAGAATGATTCGTCCGACCAGGAAGACGGGACCAACTGATGAAGTACCACGTCATTACCATCGGCAAAATCAAGGAGAAATACCTCACGGCCGGCATCGATGAGTTCTTGAAGCGCCTGCGCCCGTACGGCCAGGTCGAGCTCACCGTCCTGCCCGAAGAGAAGATGCCCGACAACCCGTCGCCGGCCCAGAAGACCCAGGTCCTCGACAGGGAAGGAGAGAAGATGCTGCGCCACGTCCGCCAGGGCTCGCACCTCTTCGCCCTGGACGTGCAGGGCAAGCTCGTGTCGTCTGAAGACCTGGCGGCGTCCTTTGCCAAACTGGCCCTGTACGGCTGCAGCGAAATCTCCTTCATCATCGGCGGCCCCTTCGGCCTGAGCGACCTCGTCCGCCGCAGAGCCGACAGCTGCATTTCCTTTGGCCGCATCACCCTGACCCATCAGATGATACGCCTCCTCTTATTAGAACAAATCTACCGCGCCATCAAAATCGACCGGCACGAACCCTATCATTTGTAGGCGAAAACAGGGACTACGCACGAAGACTTATGTCATCATGTGTAGTCCCTGTTGTTTTATAGTTCGTAGGGGTCGCCGCGTGGGCGACCCGTTGGATTTGGATGATTATTCTAGCAAACTGGGCGGTAAATCGTATATATTTCTAGAGCGGGCTCGCCACGTGCGAGCCCCTACAACTTAAAAAGGCTAGCCGCATGTGCGACTAGCCTTTTTCATTCTGGTGGACCATCAGGGGATCGAACCCTGGACACCCTGATTAAGAGTCTTCAATTTTGATGGGCAAAAATGGCTTATTTACGCCATTTTCAGCTACTGGGCATAGATGGAAAGACGCTGTAGAGCGCAGTAAAACGGAGTAAAACTGTAGGCGCGGGGTCAAGACGGGGGTCAGATGAGGTCACGGAGTTTGTCGACGACGCTGCTTTCCATGGCCGGCGTGATGTGGCTGTATGTGTCCATGGTCTGGGCAAAGGTGGCATGGCCCAGGCGGTATTGGATGACTTTGAAGTGGACGCCGGCTTTGACCAGGAGCGTCGCATGGGTATGACGGAGAGTGTGGAAAGAGAAAGCTTCCGGCATCCCTGCCTTGCGGCCGTAGGCTTTCGTGCGGCGGGAAATGTATTTCGGATCATACGGCCGCCCATCGGGCCGGGCAAAGAGCAAGTTATTATTTTCGTAGTTCATGGCAGCCATGCGCTCCTTGAAGATTATTTTTTCCTGGTTCCGGATGACGGACAGCGTCTGATCATCAATGGAGATCGTCCGATGAGACGACTTGTTTTTCGTCGTCTGGCTGATTACGACGCTTCCGCCGACATTAAGGACCGTTTGATTGACCGTAAGCGTCTTATTTTTTACGTCAATGTCGTTGATGCGGAGGCCCAGCAGTTCGGACCGGCGCAGGCCCGTATACAGGGCGACCCAGTACAGGTTGTGGTGCTTGGGATTCGGGACGGCCGCCAGGAAGCGGGTCGCCTCTTCCTTGGTCAGTGCCAGGACCTTGTCATGGGTCACGGTCGGAAGCTTAACGCCACGAAGGGGATACGTCGGGATGATACCATCGTTCACAGCCTGCCGGAGTCCGATTCGGACAACAGCCAGGGCATATTGTACCGTGCGATTGCTGTACCCCTGGGAAAGTAGTGATGCAATCAGGTCACGGAACATATGGGGCTGTAAATCAATTAACTTACATTTAGCCAGCGTCGGTAGCACATACCGGCGGAGCTGAAAGATGTAAGAATCAAACGTATCCTCTGCCAGTGTCGCTCTGGCACCTCGTAGCCATATCGACAGCCATTGACCCAGGGTAATATTGTAATCGATGTTAGGCGCGGAATGGAGTGCATTTTTATATTGGGCCCGCCGCTGCTCGGCTTCCTTAATAGTTTTGCCATAAAAGTAATGCCGTTTACCATCAACGGTTAAAGATACCTTATAGCGGCCATCAGGTCGTTTTTTCATTTGTCATCATCACCTTATTATTCACGGCTTGCACACGCCACAAGGCTTATATCCTTCGGCGATGGCTTCATCACGGGATTCAATGGGTACGAAGTTTTCAGGATGCTTGATGGTACGGCAGTCGGTATAGTGGAATTTCATGGAACGGGGATTGCCCAGGTAGTCGGCGGCAAAGGCTGTGCCGACTGAGGACAATACGCAGATCATAGCCAGGGCCAGGGTAAGTTTCTTCATCATAGGATTCATCCTTTCTTTTATTTTTTCTTCAGCTGATTTTTTCTTTCGTGTTCAATCTGCTTGATGCTTTTATCAGGAGTAGGGAGGTCTTCTGGCATGGTTCCGCCTAATGATTCGATAGCCTTGCGGACGGTATACCCGACTTCGAAATGAGCTTTATTGGCTTCTTTTTTGGACTGAATATTTTCACGCCGTAATTTGGCTTCTGCCTGTGTAATACGGAAGAGGTTGGCGCCCAGTTCCTCGCTGCCCATATTATCTAAAATATCCTCGCTTTTCTTCAATCCTTTGCGGCGTTTAATGGCGGCTGCTGTTTCTCCATTGTACAGCCCCATATAACCGCTGTTCTGGAACCTTGCAAAATCTTGGTTTGTCGAAACGCCGACATCTTGGGCCGCCTTTGCCAGCGATTTATTATGTTCGCGGACGTCATCGCGAGCCCGTATCCGCGTGTCTATTTCTTCTTGCAGTTTTTTCGCATCGGCAAGATCCAGAAGATGATCAGCGCCCGTTTGTGCCAACCAGATTTTGAAAGGTTCAGCCTTCGGAGAGGGGATGGATTGGATAATTCGCAAAAGTTGTTCTGTATTGGCCGCAAGTGTTTTTCTATGTTTTCCTGTTTGCGTTTCCATAGTTACCTGGGGACAATTTGTCCCTATGTAGTTACCGAGTTCCGTATCACGTTTGCGCATCTTCTTTAGATAGTCCGTGGGATTTGCACTATCTGTTAGTGCCGCTACTACATCAATGACAGAATAATACCACTGTTCCTCGTCTGGATTCCATACAGAGCGTATATATTGTGATTCAAAAAGTTTGAGTTCATTCATAAATGGCCTCCATGAAAGAAATAAATTTTTAAAATTCCGAATATCTTTTGCATATCTGTTGAAAACGCCATGGATTTCGCAAGATAAATCATTTTCGTCGACATCTTGTGAATATTGATTGTCCTTTATTTAAGCAATTTAGCTTTTGCTGCCTGGAATTCTTCGTCTGTAAGCATATTGGCTTTCTTCAAATTAGCCAATCTTTCCAGCTGAGAGATTAAATCTTCTGAATCTAAAGCTGGACTTGATGCAGGGGCTGAAGTCGGGGGCGTTGATATAGATTGTTTTTGTTTAAAGGTGTCCCAGGCGGAATGGATGCTTTCATAGAGGGGCGTGATATATTGCTTGACCATCTTTTTGACCACCATTGCAGATCCGGATGTCGTAAAGAGTAATTCACCAAATACTAATCCAGTTTCATACTCAATGGAACTTAGCTTATCATAGCCGATTTCATGCACCTTTAGGCCATAAATTAGCCCCTTATCAACTAATATGACTCGCTGATCAGTGACAACCAATAAACAATAGCTGGATTCGAGCATTCCGGTAGCCGCATTTTTTATTTGTTCATTTTCACGCAAAATATGGGGTAATTCTTTTACTTCTTTTCGTTTTGATGCTTGTTTATCAGTACTAACGTCGTTGATGATTTCTTTTAATTCTTCATATGAATACATAGCTACCAGGCTCCTTTTCAAAATTTATTCATTCAATTATTTCATAATCCATGCCTGAACTTTTTCTACGCTGGATTTAATTTCATCAGCAGAAGGGGCATCTTGGTAAGAATTGACGAAGTCCTCGTAACTTGCTTTAGGGTTTTGCTGAATAAATTTATTGTATAAAATATAGGTTTTATAATCGCGTTCACTGGGCTTTTTTGTCCAATCCTTATCTATGTGAAGGGTTTCGGATACCTTACCGTTAATGGATTGTATTTGACCATATGTATAAGGTATACCTTCAATGTCAGTATCAGTAAAACTAACAAATAAGTTGGTAGCCTTCGGGTTTTCTTTTTTGGCTTTCTCAAAAACTTCCTGGCTAATTTTTTCAAGCTGGTCTGTTGTAACAGGAGAATCAGGAACAATAGCGATATAGGCCATTTTAGTAGGTCTCTTATCTGAAAGCACGAGTTTGTAATTTGAAGATGAAGCACTACTTGCGGTTTGTTGCGTACTATTGGGGTTACTGGAAGATGAGTTACTACCACAACCACCAATAGATATAACGGCTAATAAAGCACAAAGAGAAGCGGCGACTAATGTTGATTTCTTCACAATAAAACCTTCTTTCTGGAATAAATTATTATTTATCACTATTATAAGGGACGGAGGATTCAGCGACTTGGCTACAACTATCTATTTTAGGGCTTTTTTTTATTGCATTATATTGGATGTTCACTACTGCCCGTACAGTATCCTTGCCAGGCTGATTCAAACAACGATATTTAGTAATAATATCAGCTTCATCGGCAGAGAGATTTGAAGATGGAAATATTGTTTGATTGGGAATAGGGGATGCATCTTTCATGCCCATAATCCAAGTCGGGGTAGTGTGAAGATATTCAGCAACTTTTTGGAGGACATCTGTCGAAACTTTAGAAATAGCACCTCTTTCATATCGGTAATAAGTAGTTCGGTCAACACCGATATAATTTGCAATATCGTCAGCGGAAATACCGAGTTCTTTCCGCCGTTTCTTCATTCGGGATCCAATAGTCATGGGAAAACACCTCACAAAAGGATTTAAAAGAATATTATAAGTATATTATATTTACAATGCGGCAAAATTGCAACATACAGTAGCAGAAATGCAAAAAAAGTATTGACAATAAGACCTGCATGAGATAATATAAAGACAGGAAGTGGCATAAATGCCACAAGAAAGGGAGGGAAATATAAATGGCGAATATGATGAAATTGAGGGGAGCAATGGCAGGCAAGGGCATTACTCAGGAAAAATTAGCAGAAATCATTGGAATTGATAGAACAACGCTTATCCGTAAAATGAAAAATGACGGCCTACAGTTTACTGTAGAAGAAGTACAGAAAATAGCAGTTGCCCTTTCCTTAACCGCTCAAGAAGTATTAGATATTTTTTTTACCACTAAAGTGGCATAAATGCCATAAAACAAGAATTGAGATGAGAGGTGAAAAATATGAAAGAACAAACACGGAAAATCCTTGCGCTGGTACATCTTGAACAAGCGTTAGCGGCTGGTGGCAAATGCTTCCAGCTCAAACTTGTCGACGACGAAACCGTCGAAGTCACTGACATGGAAAGCCAGGCTGTAAGGTGCGTCAACATTGCTTGCGACAACGTCCCAGCTATGCTGTACGACATCTTGCGGCAAGCGGCTGATTGGATGATGTAGGAGGCGAAAGCATGACCAGGGCGGAAAGGGGATGATGTTGTGGCAAGCTATGTGGAAGCGCAATATATACAGGCATTGGAAAAAGAAAACGCCGAACTCAAGCGGCAACTTGAGAAACGGCGCGGCCTTTTTGAAATAACTTGCAATCTTACCCAACAAAAGCATCGTTTTTATATTTGCGAAGAAGATTGTCCGGAACCGGATAGCAATCCATTAAAGAAGTCCTTTATGGAATGCGGATATTATCTAGCCCGTAAAGTATTGTAGAAGGAATTGAGCTAGAGGACCAGAAAGCCAGGAATTTTCTTGAAGTTCTTTTTTGAAACGAGAAAGAAACCCTTTGGGAATCTGATCTTGGCTATTGATACTCTTTAATGCTTCAATCAAAGGTTCAAATTCTTTTGGTGTTGTAGCCTTGGTTGAAATTAAATCTTCCAAATCTCTAATTGAAATTTGGTAATTACCAATTGGATTTGTGCCAATAACAGAATTAGTGGCATTTTGGATGTTAAACGTAATTTGAGATGGTTTTGAGGCACTGTGCCTATGGAGTATGGTTAGATCCTCATAAAATGCGTCAAATAAGAGGATTGATTTGTCAAACAAGTCAACAGAAGACTTTAATCTTGTAATCTGAAAACGTTCATTAGTATCTGGGATGGTAAGAATATCACCAACTATAATATCTTTTTTTCCTTCATATTGGATGCACTCTTTACCATTTAAGCGGTTTTGAATAGCCAAAATTTTTTCGTGGGTTCGTTCGTTTACGAAGTAACGGCCATCCATCTGGAGAAATGTATGCAACGTAGAGATCATAAATATCACCTCCTTTCTGGATTAATTATAGCATAGGCGGTGATGTTGTAGGGAGGTAAGGCGGATGAATGAAGACAAAGAAAAAGAGCCATGTAAGGGCATGACTCAAAATCAACAAGACGTTTTCTGGGAAAAATTGCGAACAGAAAACATTAATCAAAATTCTAAGAAAGAGCTTGTCATTTTTGAAGGCGACCCGGTAAAGCATAGTAAGTTTCCTATCGTCATAAAGGATTGGATTGTTTATATTCGCATCACTAAAAATACAACTTGGTATTTGGGAATTCCGCCATACTTTGTAATCGGTTCAAGATGGGTAAGCGATAACGGTTGCTCAATTGAAGATGAATGGATGGATGGCATTGATGCCGTTGTATTTGGCTTGGGGATTCTTTTAGCAGTTTTCGGGATAGCTCTACAGATATTAGTCTGGATCTACCGGTAATAGAAAGGGAGTGAAAAAATGAACAAGAAAGAAAAAGGGTTCCTGGAAAACAACTTATATGAATGCGAAATGTCACGATTACGGACAGCGGCCAAGATGAAAGACAAGAAGACCAAAGAAAGCCGGTTCGTAGCCCACGCAGCCAAATTTGCCGCCGAAGAAGCGGCCTACATTTGCAGAAACTTCGGCCTGGACGTCGAAGGCATCCGGGCAAAAGCCCAGGAAACCTTTGAATTTGAAAAGGGATAACCGGATTAATTTCATTATATCTGGAAGGAGGTGAAAGTACATGAGCAGGAGATTCGGATTAGATTCGAAAACGGACAGTAAAGATGCCGAAATGGCGCAAGGAAAAGAAAAAGAGCCATGCAGCGGCACGGCTCGACAGATAAAAGATGCGTTAACCAGAAAGCAGTATCACAGTGATGATGAAAGGTTAAAAGATGCTCAAGCATATATTTGGCTTTCGATAGGGGTCGTTGTCATTAGCCTAATAATTTTCCTAGGACAAATAATGAAATGCTTATAATAACTGATACTTTTGCCCAAAAGACAGCGGCGTTTGCACTGGAGATACTTTGTTGGGTTAGCTTTAAAGATTCCTGTTCCTTTTGTAACTCGTATAGTCTGTTTTCACCAGGGATATTCAAAATAAAAGTATCAGTGGGTTTGAACTCATACAGGTAAAAGAAATCTTCTGGAACTTCCTCAAATTGAAAATAGGTTGATCGAGGCAGATTGGGGCCAATTAAATTATAAGTTTCAAATTGGTTAGGCCCGACCTGTGGCTTGTCTATCAGGTAATAGCACATTGTAGGAGAATTCATCGCAGGGATTACGTCTTGAAAATCCTTATATGTGTTTTTGCCAGAGGCAATAGATAGAATCAAAGAATCAATTTCTTTATTCGTAAGATTAAACCGCTTTTTATTGTATGACTTCAATTTATCCTGAAAAATATTTTTTTGTTGCTGTATTACAGCATCTTGGTAAAACGGATTTTGCATTAAATTATTAATGCCAGGAGCGTATTGATTAAGATAATCTTTTAAATCAGCCATAATATTCACCTCCCTTCAAAAGTAATTATAGCATGGGCGGTGGCACGAGAGGAGAAATGACACATGAGTAAGCGGTTTGGTTTGGAGATAAAAAGGGCCCGCAAGGGTGCAGGTCTTACACAAGAGCAGGCAGCGGAAGCGCTGAGCGTGTCCGTCAGGACATACGCAAAGTATGAAGGCGGGGAAATACTTCCAGGCGACGATATGGTCGCCGCCATGATGCAGGTTTTTAACAATCCGTGCCTAGGCTATTCCTACTTGTCCCAGGAATCGGCAGTTGGCAGGCTGATCCTGCCGAAAATCGGTAAAATCCCCGGCGTAGCAGCTGGGGCCATGCAGTATCACGTCGCCTTAGCAGAAGCCAGTAACGACTCGATGAAGCTGGAGAAAATCTGCTGTGACGACAAAATCGACGCCCACGAAGCTTTGGCTATACAGCCGCTCATCGACAAGATCTTTGAATTAGCAGGACGAGGGCTGACGCTTTGGCTAACGTGTCCGAAACGGACACAAAAAAAGAACCGCCCGGCGGCAACCGGACGGCTCTAAAGGAAAAAAGTTGTTACAGACATTATAGCACGACAATTGAAAGAAGGGAAGAAGATGGAACGAAGTCCAATGGAAAAGATGAAGCTGTGCGACCAGCTTACATGGAATCGGAAAGAATTGGCCCAGGTTACGGGGCGCAGCCAGGAAATCGTAGATAAGTGGATCTACGAAGGAGCGCCATGTATCAAAGAAGGGCACACCTATGTGTTTGAAAGGACAAGCATTATCGCCTGGCTTCGTGAACGGGCAATCAACCGGATTGGAATGACCAGGAAGAACGTCGTATATGACGACATCTTCCCAGGCATTGAATTAGCGTGAAAGGGATGAAAGCAATGAGAAGGAAACGACACGTAGGAAGGTTTTTAGTGGCTCTGGCCGTGGCTTGCAGTGTGGGGTTGTATGTAGGTCATTCACTGGGAGAAACCGTGAAAGCCAAGGAAGATTCCCGAGTCCACATCGTGGACAAGGGAGAAACGTTGTGGGAAATCGCCAGGCCCATTGCAGATGAACGCGGTATGGATATCCGCGAAGTCATCTATGAACTCAGCGTGAATAACGATATCAATAGCAATGACGACATACGCCCAGGGCAGCGGTTAGTCATTAATTTCTGAAAGGCAGGTGAAGAGCATGAAATTCGGAAGGTTTAAACCCGATGAAGAAGAAACAGAACACATTGCTGGCTTCAGTTTTGGCGCTGTAGACGTAGTGCACTATTGGTTCCATTTTGCCAATGGTTATACGGCCAGCGTCGTCCAAGGCGGAGGATACACATATGGCGGAGAGCAAGGCTTGTGGGAACTGGCCGTATTGAAAGACGGGGAAATTGATTACGACAACCCGGTAACGGCCGAAACAGGAGGAACCTTGGGTTATTTGGATGACAGCGAAGTAGCCGAAAAGCTGGAAGCTATAGAAGCATTGCCAGCTTGGCACAAAAGAAAGAGAAAGCAAAGGAGATGACCACCATCATGAATCGTAATAAAAGCATGACCCGCCCCCCGAAATTCGATACAGCACAGCTGAATAGCCCCGCCTACTATCAATATTTCACCATGGTATTTGACAGGGAAGCGAAAAAAGCGGGAATGCCGGCGGCCATGAGGACCTGGGTAGGAATCACACCTCGTGGGAGCATAGGAGTCCGTTTTTTTGAAGCAGATAACGTGACCCAATATAAGGGAGGAGCAAAATGCCATCCCAATGATCCTTTTAATTTAGAAGTCGGGCTCAAACTAGCGATAGAAAGAGCAGCCGAAAAATATCATGCAACATTTACTCCATCAGATGGCGATAAATATTATTATGTGGATCAGCACGGGCATGCCCAAATAGCCATATACATGAACAGTCTTGCCGATGAAATGAATATTACTATGGGAAACTGCTACCGAACTATTGAGCAAGCTTTTGGCCATGCAAGCCAAATCGAAAAACGGATTGAGAAAGCAATAGAGATATTGAGACAGTGTAGGAAGGGGGATACTCAATGAAATGGGTAGATGTGAATGAGCAGTTGCCCAATCCGCAGCGGCGCGTGTTGGTAGCGATGCACGCGGGAACAGAATGGGAATTTAAAGCAGTCGGGCATTTTGTCAAGACCATTGGATCGTAGACGGGGAAACCCGTCTCGTCCCGATGAAAGAAATACAGTACTGGGCGCCGATTGTGGCAATGATCGCGCAACGCTCAAGAACTGGAAAGCGAGGATAAAATGATGAAAACAATTGATATGTACCAGGCTGAGCGCATGATGTACCGCAAAGCCTACGTTGCCGGTGATTTTGACCCGGCAGTAAAGCTGATGCGGAAAATCACCGGCGATGATGAGTATTATAAGCATTCATACCTGGGCATAAAAGCAAAAAAAGGGAAAGGTAAGAAAAATCATGCATTTTGGTAAATTTACGCCATGGACAGCATGGCATGACGTCTTGGATGGAACGGAACATTACGAATTCCGGTTCCCTAATGGCTATGGGGCTTCCGTCATCCGCGGCCCTTACAGCTACGGCGGGCCACAAGGACTGTTCGAGCTGGCCGTCTTGAAGAAGCACCGAAAATACTGGGAAATTACGTATCGTACGCCCCTCACGGCTGACGTACTAGGTTCCCTGTGGCCGGACGAAGTCACAGCGGCATTACAGAAAATCAGCAGTTGGAAGAAATAGGAAAGAATAGGAAAAATAGGAAAAATAGGAGGAAATGGTATGACGATTATTATTGCAGGCGTGATTATTATTTTAGGGATTTCGTTCGGGATAGGAATCTTATTTAAAAATAACGGAACGATCACACTGGCGACATGTGCAGCAGCACTGGTAACATTCGGCATTTTTGTTGCCATGGCAGCCGGCATCGTCTTTGGATATCCGGTATATAAAGTATGGGAACAGAGCAAGGCCGGAGAAGCAGCATTGGCTAAAGCAACCCAGGACCGTCAAATCAAAGTCCAGGAAGCCGAAGCAGAAATGGAAGCGGCCAGCAAACAGGCCGAAGCAAACCGTATCCTTGGCGAAAGCATCCGGCAGTATCCTGAATCAATGGAACAGAAATGGGTCGAAGCCATCGAAAAGACATCGAACCAGGTCATCTACCTGCCGACCGAAGCTTCCGTCCCCATCACAGAAAGCGCCAGAATGGCACAGAAAGCACAGAAATAAGGAGTGAAAAAATTGAACATCATTGGCGTTGACGACAAATATGAAAAGATCCTCTGGTGTGCTATGCGGTATGCGCTGGGACGGAGGACATACCTTACGATGGAAGTCATTGATTACATCAAGAAAGTATTACCAGCGCTGAGTTTGGACACATTAATGATGATGCAGCAGGACATTGAAAACCAACACGACTTTGGTGATGAACTGTATGAAATGCGTTGGATGATGTTGTACGGCAATATCGTCACTGAAATCCAAAAGAAATACGCTGGCAAAAGAAAGGAACAGCCATGAAAAAGCAAGATGCAGACAAATGGTTCCGGCGGATGCAAAACCGCAATGTCCATCACGACATTGTCCAGGAAGCCATTAAGCTGGCAACGAAAGAAATTAACGCGGGACACTGGCACGGATACGCAGAAGAAATCTATTACAAAGACGGATTTCCCTGCATCCGCTGGCAGGACGGCCATTGCGCTCATTACAACGTCGTAAAAGGGACTGTATATTGAGGTGTCCGTTATGCGGCCAGTCGGCTCACAGTTGGATCTATTGCCGCAAATACAAAATGGATATCTGCCAGGACCATTGCGAAGCTTGTCCGTGGTTCATGGGTAAAATGTTATGGAATTGTCGCTATTCAGAGAGGAAGGAAAAGAATGAAAATCGCTATTTACAATTTAAAAGGGGGCGTCGGTAAGACCGTAACAACGGCAAATCTGGCCCACCTTTACGCTACACAACGAACGTATCACGTGCCTGGCAGTCATCGCGGCCAGGCACCGCAAGTGCTCATGATTGACTGTGACCCGCAAGGGAATCTGACGCAGTTCTACAAACGGTACGACCAGTCAGCTCCGTGTGGGATGCGGGAAAAAGAAATCATCGGCACGGACTGGCCGTTTCTGTCGCTCATGCCGGGAAATATGGATTTGTATGAACTGGAGCGCAGTTATTACGAAAGCAAGACCGTCGACGCCCTGACCGACATCGGCAGCGGATATGATATTGTCCTCATCGACTGCCCGCCGGCACTGAACATGCTGACCATTAACGCGTTGAGCATCGCGGACTTTATCGTCATCCCTGTACGGCTGGACGCCTTTTCCAGCCAGGGGCTGGTGGAACTCGACACACAGCTTCAGGACGTCCTGCAAATCAATCCGGCTCTCCAACTGTTGGGCGTGCTCATCACACACGACGAACGGACGACGCTGAGCGATGAAGCGGAAGGACTGCTAAGAGCCAGCTTCCCCGTCTTCGATACGAAAATCAGCCGGAGCCGCTGGATCATTGATAGTACATTGATGTGCAAGCCGCTGGCCGAATTGAGCATGACCCTCAAGCCGGCATGGCAATATCGAAAATTAGCCAATGAAATCATAAAGAAGGTGAAAGAATGAGTTTAATGGAAAACATGGGACTCGTCAACAAAGACAAAGACCGGACGATCAAGCAGATTCCGGTCAACCTGCTCGTAGAGAATCCGGATAACTTTTATATCGTCGGCGATGTAGAAGAATTGAAGAACTCGATTATCGCCGCCGGCGGCGTCCGTCAGAACTTGATTGTCGAACCGATGAAAGACGGACGGTACATGATTGTATCCGGCCATCGCCGGTGCAAGGCCGTCAAAGAGCTGCTGAAAGAGCAGACTGTGGGGATTCCCGATACCGTACCTTGTGAAATTTCTACGGACCACTACGGAAATCAACTGCTGCTTATCGATACGAACAGCACGTCCCGGGACTTGACTGCCTGGGAACGGGTCGAGCAGTATAAACAGCTCAACAGCCTGTTCAAATATGGCGTCATGACGAATCAAATCAGCGGCCGCAAGCGCGACGCGATTGCCAAGACGCTGCATGAAAGTACGACCAATATCGCCCGATACTCAGCCATTTCCAACAACCTGCGGAAATATTACGCAGACTGGATGAAATCGGGCAAACTCGGTATTTCTGCGGCCTATGAATTATCTAAATTAACGCCGGACCAGCAGAAAGATTTCTATGAACAGCACATGGATGACGATGAAATTACATTGAAATCTATCGAAGACTTCATCCATCCGGCACCGGAAGAAACGCCGGACCAGGAAGCGGCTGTACAAGAAGAAGCAGCCGTGCAGGCAGAAAGACCGGAAACAGACGAAGAAGATCCGGAAGATATTTCCGCCGATGATGAAGCGGAAGACATCGAAGAAGTCCCAGAAGAAGCGGGCCAGGCAGAAACGTCGACAAAAGATGAACCCATTACATGGGAAGAATACATGGAACTGCGAAAAGAATATAAGAAGGTCATGAGAGATATCATGTTTAAACATCGGTGTATAAAAGAATCTGTAGAGCTGGAAAAGGATGGTACGTACACCCAGATACAGATGATACATAACATGCAGCTGGACGCCAGCGGTATGTGTAAGCAGCTGGACTACCTGCTGGAGCTGGTTGATAAGATGAAGGTGGTGAGAGGACATGCAGAAAAGTAAGAAAAGAAACTTAGAAATCGGAAGCAATGCCGGCGAAACGACAACGGCAACACTCGTATTCATGGCCCTTCATGATGACTATGGCTTCGGCCAAAAACGGATGGAACGAATCAAAATGAAATGCAATGAATATAACCGGCAGGAAATAAAAGAAGATCCTACATTCCAGGGGACGGCCTTAATTGCAATGAGGCAGAAAATGGAAAAATTAGGGGTCAGCGAACGGCTGGAACGGGACTTCATCAACTGGATCATATCCGGAGTGGGATTGAGTGGACGCTATCAGCGGACGTCGGCTATGGCCAGCGTCGAAGCGTCTTACATTCACCTGTTCCTGGCGATTCACGAATTGTTTGGCTTCGGAGCGCAGCGCCTAAAAGCCATTCAACAGAAAATTAAATTCTATGCCGGCTGTATCCGCGAAGGAGAGCCGGGGATTGAAGAATTTATGAAATGTATGGCTGTTGAATGTGGCCAAGTATATCCGGGACTGATTGCCTGCGAAAAAAAGTACGGAGAAGTAAAGATTTATGGATAAGGGGTGGAACTATGATTTGTCCTTGCTGTGGCCGGGAATTCCGGGCCAAGGGAAATGAAAAGTATTGCGAATCATGCCGGCATCGCATCTTAGATGAATATACCAAGTGGCGGCGTATGAAGACGAGAAAGAAACTAAAGAAGTGTATCGTATGTGGACGACCGATGGAACACTACACATCGCCATATGTGTGCAGCCGTGAATGTGGGAATATTGCCAAGAATATCTTGAATACAGAAAAGCAGCGGCTGTCACGGCAGGCGAATAAGCAGTGGAAGGAAAAAATGTGCGATGGGAATGGGGATGAAAAGCCCGTACCCCGGCGCAAACTTAAGAAGCCGTTATCGCCATTGGGACTCGATATTGAACAGGCGAAGCTTCACCACATGGACTATCCGACATGGATGAACAGCAAAGAACGGAAGGAATGGAAAGCACAATGCACGTAACAGATCATGAACTCAGGGCCATGGTATGGTGGGGCATGATTCTCATCAGCATTTTATTTTGGGGCGGATTTATTTATATTCTGGCCCACATCTTAAATTAAAAAGGGACAATGGAAACGTTCATTTTGAGCGTCTCCATTTTTCCATATATGTATATAAAGGAAGTGATGGGCCTGTGGCCCATTGGGGCTTGTAGTAGGCGTTATATTTAGTGCCACCTGGAAAGGATGTGAGACCATGGGGTTTGTTCGTAATGTGAAATATTTCTGCGGGAAAAGGTATTTTGAAACGGATTTGTTTGAAGTTCCTGATATGGGGAAACGTGGAAAGAAGATGAGAGAAAAGAAAGTCAACCTGTCCTCACCGGATCAAGTACGCCGAAATAAGAAGAAGGCATTGCGAACATTCTGCCAGAAAGTAAAAACGAATTTCACGGGAGACGATGTTTATTTGACATTGACCTATGATACGCTGCACAAACGGGACAACGTGAAGGATGCCAAGAAAGACTTCCATAATTTCATCAAGCGCGTGAACCGTCGGCGTAAAAAAGCGGGGCTTCCCTCTGCAAAGTATATGGGAGCCATCGAACGAAAGGGAACGAATATTCATTTTCACCTGATCATCAGCGGGGGCCTGGACCGCAATGAGCTGGAAGACGTTTGGGGCAATGGCCTGAGCAATGCCAGCCGGTTGCGGATAGACGATGCAGAATTGATGCAGCGGCTCTGCCAGTACATCATGAAGGAAGCCCGCGACAAAGAGAAATTCGAGAACACATATATTTGTTCTCGAAATCTGGAAAACCCGAAGGTCACGAAAACAGACTGGGCGTTTACGCATCGCAAGCTGGAAGAACTGGCCGGACAGACCGACTGCCGGGACGTATGGGAGAAATTATATCCTGGCTATGAATTCATCGAAGCCAGCAGTACGTTCAATGAATTGACGGGCTGGCATATCACGGTAAAAATGACGAGGAGGGATAGCGACGTATATTGCAAAGACGAAAAGGGTACGCCTCCGGGGAGTCAAACTAAAACGGCTCAACGACAGCGTACACGAAAGAGACGGGTATAAGTGCATCATCTGCGGGAGATACATCGACGACGGGGAAAAGATGCACCATGAGCCGTGCGGGATTTATAAATCAGACGAAATCAACAAAACCGTCACGCTTTGTGAGCGATGCCATTACGAACGCCATCACGGGGCCAGGGCGGCAGAAATACGAACGAAGTGCGTTGCCTACTTACGAACCATTTACGGGGATGCAGGCGCGCGCAAGGAATAGGAGGTGAGACGATGGAAGTGCATATCAGCATTACCGGGGACGACGAATCCGTGAAAAAAGTTCTGGACATTTTGACGGGCGGCCGCATCGTGGACAATCTGGAAACGACAGTGAAGCCCAAGAAGCATGCAGGACGACCGAAGAAGCATATAGAGAAAGATATTGACATGAACGAAGTGTCGGAAAAGATTTTCGGAAAGTAGGCGAGGCGAATGAACAGTGAACACTACCAAGACCCGACAGCGGAAAAAGCAATCAGCCGGGTTGAGAAGAAGCGGCAGGAGAAGCGGAAGAACCGCAGGTATCGTATACGCCGGATGCTGTTGAAGCGGGCACTGGAAGAGATTGCGACTATCTGCGGATTCAAGGTACACATTACATTCATCGAAAGCAAGGTGAAGTTATGATCATCAATAAGATTCACGTGAGCAGTAATGTTGTCCGAATCGGATACATCGAAAACGAAAAAGAAGTGCCGCGGGAATATGTACTGAAAAGCAAAGAACTGGCCCGGCCAGAATTATACAAGGCCATGGAAAATATTTTTCACGTCATGGCCAATGTGGATACCTGCTTTGCCGCGGTATGCGACGGGGAGATTGAAGACATCGTAATTAAATACAATCGGGACAACAGCGTCGATAATTACGTATTAGCCGGAGCGATGCACGGTGATGACGAATTAGTAGCTACATTCAAGACGGAAAAGATTTATGCTAAAAGCTGGATGGAGCTGGACAATGCCGTGCGAAGCGCCATGAAGGAAGCGGAATTATTCATCAAAGGGAAGCGGGCGCAGATGACGCTGGACATTGAAGCGGAAACATCGGCACCGAAATTGAAGGGAGGAGTAGCGTGACAAGCACAGAGTACCTCAAACTGGTCTATGAGTCGGAAGAAAAAGCCAACATGCTGCTGAAAGAAATCAGCCAGATCCAACACGACTTGTTGGCATTGAATGCTATTGATTATGAAAAGCCACGAGTCAGTGGCGGGAACGGACGGAATGCAATGGAAGACCGGATTATCGGATTTCTGGATAAACGCGACAAAATGTTACGTGAATACCTTCAGACCGTAAACCGCCCGTGGGAATTCAAGAAGCTCGTCGAATGTATGGACGATGAGCGGATGCAGGCGATAATGAAGCGGCATTATTTGTGGCACGAAACCTGGGAAAAAGCCTGCGAAGGAATCTGCTCAGACAGCTGGCTTCGACGAAAGGAAAACGGACTGCGTGCCCAGGCGCTGGAAGAATTCGACAAAATCTTCAAAAAAAATAAAATTAGTTCATGCTAGTTCATGGTAGTTCAGGTTGGACCTGTGGTATAGTGTATATGTGAAGCAATGGGAATGGCGTAGAGCACATGATTGTTTTCACCCCTCAAGAATAGATAGACACGCAAGGAGCAACACCCCGTCCACATAGACGGGGTGTTGTACTACCCGGACAGCGGCCATGCGCCATGGGTCGATGCACAGGATGCACCTTGACGGTATGCTGTGTGCATCGGAGACGCTGGATACAAAACAGAAAGGTTTTGCGAAAGTTTCTGGTCAACTTGAGGAAAATAAGATTTTTGATTCGATAAGTCCGGAAATTTTTATTTCTGGATTTTTTTTGACCAGGTTCTTCTGGGTTAACAAAAGCCTTGCGCGACCGCGGCGCCCGAAAGAAAACTAGATTTTAGTAAAATTCAGCCCTTAATTTATATTTTCAAATGGTTTTATGTGAAGCGGGGTATGATTTATTTATATAGCTCATGCGTTCACAGAAACAAATAAAAATGTTAAGTCAGAGAGGAGGGAGGGCGTCATGAAAGTACGCGGGAAAGCGCGTGAAATCACGGTTACTCAGCGTTCGCTGGCCGACGCAATCGGCTTAACCCCTCCTAGAATCTCTCAGTTAATCCAGGAAGGCGTCGTCATTCGCGATGAAAAAGACAAGAGTGGCGGCGTCTTTTTGGTACAATCAATCCTTAATTACAAAGACGCCACCAAAGGAAGCGGCGGCGATGAAGATATAGATTACATGACCGAAAAGGCCCGGCATGAAAAAACGAAGCGGGAAATCGCTGAATTGCGCCTGGCTAAAATGGAACACCGTGTATACAGTGCCAAAACGGTCGAATTAGTCATGACGGAAATGTTGTCTAACTTGAGGACGCAGCTGTTGGGACTGCCGACAAAGTTGGCGCCACAGCTGGAAGGTAAAACCAAAGAAGCAATTTACGCCAGATTGACGAAAGAATTGGAAGAAAAGCTGTCTGAGCTGAGTGAATATAGCCCGGATCTCTTCACCGATGAAGAAGTAGAAGAGGAGGACGAGCCATGAAGTCAGCGAAAGAATTGTGGCAATATATTTCCCGACACGGATTGAAACCGTTGCCGAAGACGTCTGTCAGCGAATGGGCTGATACGTATCGCTATTTGTCGGCCGGTGTTTCGTCAGAGCCGGGCAAATGGCGGACGGAACGGGCCGAGTATCAACGGGCCATCATGGATGCCTTCACAGAACCCGGCGTACATCGCGTCGTCGTCAAGTCGGCGGCACAGATTGGCAAATCAGACATCATGAACAACGTCATCGGCCGCTTTGCCCACCTGGACCCGGCTTCCATCATGATGATACAGCCGACAGTAGACATGGCCCAGGATTATTCCAAATCACGTATCGCTCCCATGATCCGTGACACGCCCGTATTGAGTTCGTTGTTCTACGACGTGAAGCGGGCCGGGGATAAGACGGCTAAAACCAGGGATGGAAACAACACGATTCTGTCGAAATTCTTCCCAGGCGGCCGACTGGTCATGTGTGGAGCTAACAGCCCGGCCGGATTGGCCAGCCGTCCAATACGGATTCTGCTGGCCGACGAGGTGGACCGATTTCCCGATTCGGCTGGCACCGAAGGCGACCCGGTAGACCTGGCAGCCAAACGAATGACGACATTCTGGAATCGGGTCATGGGGCTGTTTTCGACGCCGACAACAGAAGGAAGCAGCCGGATTGATGCGGAATACATCGCCGGAACGCAGGAAGAATGGCAGCATCAATGCCCTAATTGTGGGGAATGGCATCTGCTCCGGTATCTCGACATGGAAACCGATGCAGAGACCTACAAAGATGACCGGGGCGAACGTCATGCTATCGTACATCACGTGAAATGGAGATGCCCGGCATGTGGTTATGAATTCACGGAACGGCAAATGAAGAACGCTGTTCAAGGCTATCGAGCACAGAATCCAAAGGCTAGGTCGAATGGTATCCGTTCCTTTTTCATCAATGCCTTCACCTCTCCCTGGACCAGCTGGAATGAAATTATGCGGGAATGGCTGGAAGCTAAAGGGGACCCGACACGTGAACAGGTTGTTGTAAACACGCGGTTCGGCGAAAGCTATCGACAGCCAGGGGCATTCGATGATGAAACAATCTTCGTCAGGCGCCGCGAATCGTATGGAGCAGAGTTGCCAGATGGCGTGCTGTTATTGACAGCAGCCGTCGACACGCAGGACAACCGACTGGAATATGAAGTATGCGGTTGGGGTGCCGGTGAAGAGTCGTGGGGTATCCGCAAGGGCGTTATTTTAGGCTGTCCAGACCAGGAATCAACCTGGGAAGAATTGGATACCATCCTTGAACACGTGTACCGCTTCAAAAACGGAACTGGGCTGAAAATCGTCCGTACCTTCATCGACTCTGGCGGCCATTATACCGGTCATGTATATCGCTATTGCGAAGCAAATTTTACCAAACAGCGTTTCGCTATCAAAGGTTACAGCAACATGCCGGGCATTCCACTGAACTACAAAATCGGGAAGGCTTCGGGGACGCCGATACCGCTGGTCATCCTCGGCGTCGACGACGGCAAGCAGCAGGTCATGAACCGCCTGGCCATCAAAGCCCCAGGGCCTCAATACATGCATTTCCCGTTGAATGAAAACAGCGACGGCCTGGATAACCGGGGATACGACGAACTCTATTTCAAGGGACTTATATCTGAACATAAGACGAAAGTCAAGAAAAATGGAGTTATCCGTGAGGTATGGCAGACGACAACAGGTGTCCGAAACGAACCTCTGGATCTTCGTGTCTACAACCTGGGATGCATGTTGTCGGTCAATCCGCAATGGGATGAACTGCAAACTATCATGAAACAGCCGGCGCAGGAAGCGGCTGTCAGAAAAGAACCACCTAAGCCCGCAAGGAAAAGACGGGTCAGCAAACAGACGAACATTTGGTAGGAGGCACCATGAGTAAACTGCAAAATGAACGACTGGCCCGGTATGTAGAAGCCGAGAAGGCCGTTTTGATGGGACAGTCGTATACCATCGGGAACCGGACCATGACAAGGGCGGACTTGTCCAGCATCCGCGTCGCCATCGACAACCTGGTTGCCAGCGGGGCGACGCTGGACGACAGCGAAACGCCAGGGAAAGGGCGCGGGAAGCGCATTGTATTTTTCGATTAAGGAGGGCCGACCATGGCAAAACGAAATAAACGGTCACGACAAAAGGCGCGGACGCCGACAATCCAGAACAGCGGTTATTCAAACGGCGGGGCTTCGCACGAAAGCAATATTCTAAAAGCCTACAATCCGCGAAAATATTCCGCAAAATCAGACGTAAACGCCAATCTGTATACGTTGCGCAACCGCAGCGCCGACCAGTCCATCAATACGCCCATCGGGGCAGCGGCGATTATGACCAGTTCACTGCACACCATCGGGGCGGGGTTGCATCTGTTTCCGCGCCCCAAGTACAAGCTGTTAGGGATGACGGCCGATGAGTCCCGGGAATGGTCACGCCATGTAGCCCAGGAATTCGACCTGTGGGCCAGCTCGACACAGTGCGATCTGACGAGGCGCAATAATTTTTATGACATGCAGGACATCAACTACACGGGCTATCTCGTGGATGGCGATGCCTTTTGCCTGTTCAAGCGCCGACCGCCGACAGCGGATATGCCGTACAGCTTGCGCCTGCAACTCCTGGAAGGCAACCGGGTAAGTAATCCCTATGGTCGGGATTACTATGGCATTACCGGGCCGTATGCCGTCGAAATGACGGCGCCCACACCGGGGAACAAGATCATATCCGGCGTAGAAATCGACCCGGATGGAGCCGTCGCCGCCTATTGGGTATCGAATAAAGTACCTGGCGACCCGGTAGATATAGGGACGATTGCCACCTGGACCCGCGTCAAAGCATGGGGTGACATTTGCGGCATGCCAAACATCATACAGACCAGCAATGACCAGCGGCCGGAACAATATCGGGGAGCGCCGTATTTATCCCCTGTCATTGAGACGCTGAAACAAGTCAGCCGTTATACGACGGCCGAGCTGACAGCTGCCATTGTCAAGTCCTTTTTCTCGCTATTTTTCACAGAGTCCCAGACATCTGGAGGCACATTAAATGACTTCATTGGCAAGACCATTGACCCCCAGGGCGGCCCCGTCATCGACCCGGACGAATACGCATTAGGGCCTGGAACCATCAATGCCCTGCCCCGTGGTGTCGATGTCAAAAGCGTCGATGCGTCGCGCAGCATGTCAACGTTCGACGCCTTCACGACGAAGCTGTTGGAAATGGTCGGCAGCGCCATCGGCCAGCCTTACGAAGTCCTGATGAAGCATTTCACGTCATCCTATTCGGCCTCCCGTGCCGCCATGTTGCAGGCGTGGGAAGAATATAAGCGCCGGCGCATTTGGTTCGCCCGCGATTTCTGCCAGCCTGTCTATGAAATGTGGCTGGCCGAAGCCATTGCCATCGGCCGCGTCAAAGCACCAGGATTCTTCACGGATCCATTGATTCGGAAATGTTGGTGCAACGCCGATTGGTACGGACCGACCATGACGATACTTGACCCGGTAAAAGACGTCAATGGCAGTGCCTTGCGGACAACATACGGCTTGAGCACGAGAGAACGAGAAGCGGCCGAACTGACAGGCACGGATCTGGAAGAAAACCTGGAACAGCTGGCATACGAACAGAAGATGATTGAAAAATACGGCCTGACTATCGGAAGCCCGGAAGTGCTGGCCGACAAAGGAGAGACAACCCATGAAGAGTAAAAGATTTTGGCGTTTCGTCAATGAAGCGGGCGATGACAATGCAGAACTGCTGCTGTATGGCGCCATCGCTTCGCAGTCATGGTACGACGATGACGTTACGCCGCGCCAGTTCAACGACGATTTGAAAGAATGTGGTGGCAAGAATCTGACAGTACGTATCAACAGTCCCGGTGGCGACGTATTCGCGGCCCAGGCCATTTATACGATGCTCAAAGGCTACAGCGGCAAGAAGACCATGCATATCGACGGGATGTGTGCCAGTGCAGCCACTATCATCGCTTGTGCTGGCGACAGCGTTGAAATGCCGCGGAATGCACTGTACATGATTCACAACCCGGCATCCTTTCTCATCGGCGGCTATGATGAACAGGGCCTGGCCAAATTACAGAAAGCGCTGGCCTCGACGAAAGAAACGATTTTGAACGTCTATGCGGAACGATGCCATAAGACAACGGATGAATTGGCACAGATGATGGACGATGAAACGTGGATGACGGCCGACCAGGCCCTGGAAAACGGTTTCATCGACGCCATCGACGAAGACTATCAGGTCACGGCCAGCCTGAATGACAATATGCTGATTGTCAATAATATTTCCTGCCCGTGTCACATGAAGAACCGGGCACAGCTTGAAAAGATTATCAACAGAGGAGAAAAAAACATGGATGATAAAACCTTAGCCAGCAAACTGGCAGCCTTATTGGGTTTGAACCCGCAGAACGCGAACAAGGATGCGGATGAATCGAAGCGAATTGCTGAATTGAAGGCATTGAAAAACGGGAACGTATACACCGATGCCATGATTGACCGGGCTATCCGCGACGGGCGGACAGCGAATGACGTAGCTCCCTATATCGAAGCCGTCGCCGGCGTACAGTCGCCGAGTGACCAGGCATTGGCAAGCGTGCGCACCATGATTATGGAACAGATGCAGTCCGGATCTGAACAGGTAACGCCTGTGCCGAAAACAGGGATGCCGCAGGACCAGGCAGCCGTAAAGAAAGCTCAGGACATTGAAGATGTAGTCAATGCAGCGAATAGATTGAGAGGTGCAAAATAATGGCAATCAGAGAAGTCATCGACATTAAACACGACCAGCTTATCGGCGGGCCGGAAATTCCGATTTTGCTCAAGAACGTCACCTTAACGGCTGGGACAGCCATGAAACGCGGTACGCTGATGACCGTTACCGGGACAGCCGCTGTGGCTACGGCTAAAGCCGCTATTGCCAATGCTATTTTGAGTTGCGACGTGGATGATAACGCTACCGTTACGACGGTCTATGTTTCCGGCCGATTCCATCGCGAATACCTCATTGCCGCCAGCGAAGATACGGTTGACGCCCATGAAGAAGAATTGCGAAATGCCGGTATTTTCTTGACATCTGTACACTAGGAGGAACTGAACATGGCTATTGAATTGAGAGATACTGTATCTTTGATGCAGGCAATGGAACGGATTACGCCGCCGGCATCTTTTTTGCTTGATACCTTTTTCCCGCTTGTACCGGCGACAGCCGTTACGACCAAGATTGCCGTAGAATACCGCAAGCGTGGCCGTCAGCTGGCCCCCTTTGTCGTTCGTGGCGCAAAAGGAGCGAGCCTGAAAGACACGGGCTCTAAAATCGCTATCTACCAGCCGCCGATGATGGGGCCGAGTAAGGTAGTAGATCCGGAAGAATTATCGGAACGCGGCTTCAGCGAAAACATCTACAGCACGACGACACCGGCCCAGCGCGCAGCCATCAAGCAGGCTGAAGATATGGTGGATTTGCAGAACGCAATCATCAACCGCAAAGCGAAGATGGCGGCGGATATCTTGCAGACTGGTAAATGCGACATCGAAGGTTATGCCGATGACGGCAAGACGGTGTTGATTGACACCATTGCGTTTGACTTTGACCATAAAGTCACGCCGACGACAACCTGGGATAAAGCCGGCGCGACGATTTACAGCGACATCAAGAACGCTTCGGAACTCATCCAGGAAGACGCCGGTATCGTCCCGACCATGATGATTTGTGGGAAAAATATCGCAGATTATTTGCTGAGCAATGACCAGATCATGAAATGGATGATGGTTCCGACGGCGGACAATCTGTCCCTCATGGGCTTCCAGCCGCAGATCATCAGCCCGCAGATTACTCACGTCGGGCGCATCAAATCGCTGAACCTCGACGTCTATACCTATGCAGAAACGTACACCGACGATGCCGGGAAATCGCAGTATTTCATCGCCCCCGATACGGCCATCATCGCCATTCCGGGCCGCGGCAGTCAGCTCCACGGTGCCTGTACCCTGCTCAATGATGCCGGCACGGCCTACGAAACCTTCGTCGCACCGTATGTGCCGTACTATAACGGCAACAAGGATACGCAGGTATTGAGCTTATACATGTACTGCCGTTGCGTCCTGGCTCCGCAGTTTGTCGACGATTGGGCTGTCATCAAAGCGAAATAGGAGGGATGACCATGAAGTTAGTCGTTACATACGGCTGCATTTCCATGGGCAAGCACTTGTACCGGACTGGCGACTCGTTCGAGTTGCCAGACGATGAAGCGGAAAAACTCATGGAACGGGCCGATGAACAAGTTGTTGCCTTGGTTGGGGACAAAGTGGCCCCGGCTAATGAGCCAGAGACGGAAGAACCGCCGGCAGACGAACCGGGGATGGAACTGCCCCAGGCTGATGCCGCCGCAGCCGTCCAAAAATGAGCACGTTCAAAGAAATGGTAGCTTCGGACATTCCGGCTTTTCTCAATGCTGATGAGTTTGCCGAAATACATGAGCTGAATGGCAAGAAGTATACATGCATCGTGCAGAGTCCCAAAGAAGACGCTATGTTCCAGACACAGGAAATCTATTCCGGTTTCGAGGGCACCCATGGCCAGGTCATCATCATTCATATCGCTAAAGATGATTACGGAGAAGTCCCGGCGGAAGGAGAAAGTTTTACTGTCGATGGCGATTACTGCCTGGTAGATAACGTCATCGACGACATGGGAATCTTGACGATGACCCTGCACAAGAATCACTAGGAGGGCCTATGAGCGTAGAAATCGACATTCAAGGTGACGAAAAGCTTATGGACGCCTTGTCCTCTCTGAGCGACAAAGAAATCGCCAGGGCGGCTGTAGCTGCCGGGAAGCGGGCAGCCACAGCGGCACGACAGGCCGGAACGAAGGAAATCCGAAGCATTTATACCATGAAGGCCGGGGATTTGAAAGCCAAGGCACAGATACGTGCCGATGAAGACGGCGCTACTATCCTTGTCAAAGGGGCGCCCGAGGCAATCCATAAATACCAGGCCAAGAAGCGGCGGGACGGCGTCTTCGTATCTGTAAAACGAGGGAAAATGACGCATGTCCCCCGCGGCTTTAGCCTGGGCGGGGCATTCGTCGCCCGTAAGGGCAAGGAAAGATACCCGCTGAAAGGTATCTATGGGCCGGCGGTGCCGCAGTTATTCGGCAATCCCGATGTCCTGAGCGTCATGATGGATCGTGGCAGTGACGTCTTTGAAGAACGATTGGAACATGAAATCGAATACAGATTAGGGAAGTGATGCGATGACCCCATTGGAATGTGCGGAAGGTATCGCGGAATTCTTGAAAGAAAAATTCACGGCTTACCAGGAATATTGTGAAGGCCGGCCAGAAAATATCTTTTCGAGTGTCGATACGGACGTAAATGTATATGCCGGTTTCCTGCCCAGGGCGAATAACCGGGCAGACCAAAAGAAACTTTGTCCGGCCGTCGTGGTACGGCCAGAAGCTACGACAGACGACCGGGATAAGTCCGTTACGTCTATCGTCATCTACGCGACCATTTACGATGAAGATATGACCTATGGAGCTCATATGTTGTTCCATTTCCTCGAATTCATCCGCTATCACCTACTGGCCAACAATCCCATTGCCAAGAAATGGTTCATTGATATAGATGACGGGAATATCAAGACGACGATTCCCGATGACCAGCCGTTCCCGCAATGGGTAGGTGTCATTGAGTTCGACGTATTCATTCCGCAGCCACGTCAAACTCATTGGGAGGTTTTAGGAGGCAGATACGATGAATGAAAACAGCGGTCCGGTCATCTACATCGGCCCAGCCTATAAAGACACGGAAATCCACACGAATCAGATTTTCGCAGACGGGATTCCTGCAAAATATAAGGACGACCCGGTATATAAGTATCTGTTCGTCACAGCGGGCGAATTGGATGCGGCACAAAAAGAAGTTAAATCTACAGGCTCGTTGAGAAATATCATGTATAAACGGGCCATGGCATTACACGGAGGTAAATAAAATGGCATTTTTCCACGGCGTAAAAGCAAGCGAAGTCCCGACCTCGATTGTGGCGACTGTCGCCACTGATTCCGGCTTGCCGGTTGTCTTCGGGACGGCGCCTGTCCATCTGACAGAAGACCCGACGGCCTATGTCAATAAACCCGTCATCTGCTACAGCTGGAAGGAAGCGACGCAGAATTTGGGGTATCATCCCGACTGGGATAAGTACACGCTCTGCGAAGCGATGTATACCGAATTCAAACTGTACAATGTAAAACCAATTGTATTTGTCAATGTATTGGACCCGACCAAACATAAAGTGTCCGTTTCGGACACGGCCAAGACAGTTACGAAGAAACAGGTCATCCTTACAGACCCGGTATTATTGCATACGCTGACCGTCAAGGGCAGTGCAGACGGGTCCGCAGCCACCTTGGATACGGACTATACGGCGGCATATGACGATGATGGTCAGCTCATCATTACACTCTTGGATGATGGTGCCTTGGCCTCCGTATCGAGCATCTATGTTGCTTATGACAAATTAGATCCGACGGCTGTCAAAGATGACGATATCATCGGCGGCATGTCCACGGATGGCAAAAACAAAGGGCTGGAACTCATCGACGATATTTATTTCCAGATTGGCAAAGTTCCGGGCTTGCTGGCAGCACCAGGATGGTCTGAAAAGCCGGCCATTGCCGCTGTCATGAAAGCCAAAGCGGCTAAAATCGACGGTTTGTTCCCTTGCATGGCACTGGTAGACATCAATACGGAACAGGTTAAAAAATATGCCGACGTCAATATGTGGAAAAACGGCAACAACTACACGGGGAATAACCAGATTGTCTGCTGGCCGTGCGCTAAAAATGGCGATATGGTTTTCCACTTATCGACCCATATCATGGGAATCATCGGCGTTACCGACGGCGATAACGATGACGTCCCGTATCAGTCGCCGTCCAACCAGACATTACAGGCGACAGGGCTGTGCCTGAAAGATGGTAGTGAAGTGAATCTCAATCTGACGCAGGCCAATTTGCTGAATGAACAGGGCGTTGTTACGGGCTTGAATTTCTCCGGCGGCTGGAAGTCCTGGGGGAACTTTACCGGTGCTTATCCAGGCACGACAGATGTCAAAGATATGTTCATCTGTGTCCGGCGCATGTTCAACTGGCAGTATGTCACCTTCATTTTAACGAACTGGCAGAAGACAGACCAGCCGATCACTCCGAGACTGGTAAAAACGCTGGTAGACAGTGAACAGGTGCGGTTGAATGGGCTGACGTCACGAGGATACCTCTTAGGGGCCAGTGTCCAGTTCCTGGCTGATGAAAACCCGACGACTGATTTACTGGCCGGCATCTTCCGAATCCACACGAAGCTGACGCCGCCTGTCCCGGCACAGGACATTGAAGATACCTTTGAGTATGACGTATCGAATTTTGAAGTATTATTCTCGTAAGGAGGGAAACCCATGGCAGTAAATAAAATCCCGGAAGTCATCAATGATATGCGGGCTTATATCGACGGCGCCGACGATTTAATCGGCGTCAACGAAGTCGAATTGCCGGATTTGAAATCACTGACAGAAGATATTGAAGGCATCGGCGTCGCTGGTAAAATCGAAGCGCCCATCGCCGGCCATTTTGATTCCTTGGAATTAAAGATGACCTGGCAGGTGCCGACGAAAACGAGTTCCCGCCTGGTCGGCGGCAGCACATTGGCACTGGAACTCTACTCGGACATCCAGAACTGGGACAGCGGCGCCAATGATTATGAACACGAGCAGTACCGCGTCGCCGTCCGCGGCCGTGTCAAGAGCCACAACCCTGGCAAATTCAAAGCCGGGTCCAAGACGGACAGTGAAACCGTCATCGAATGTACGTACTTCAAAATTGAAATGGGCGGCGCTACGCTTTGCGAAATCGACAAATACGGCTACAAAGCCATCGTGAACGGTATTGACCTGTTACAGCAGGTTCGCGCCAATATTGGTATGAACTAGGAGGATTCCCATGAAAGAAAAAGAAAACGAACTCGTCAACGCTGAAATCGTAGACCAGGAAAACATCCTGCATCTGACAAAACCACTACCGAATGGACAGACGGAAATTTATTTTGATTTTACGAAGTTGAATGGCTATGCCCTGCTGGCCTGCATGAACCAGGCTAAAAAGAAAGACAAACTCATGACCGTACCGGCCTTATCGATGGAATACCAGGCCATCGTGGCCGCGGCGGCAGCCAAAATGAAGTATGATGATATCCTCAACCTGAGTGGTCCGGACTTTATGGCAGCCTGCTTGAAAGCGCAGAATTTTTTGCTTCCCAAGGAGCCGTAGAAAATATAAGACTATCGGCCATGAGGCTGGCGAAGTACACGAAAACGCCGATTGGATGGTTCCTGGAACAACCAATCGGTGATTTTTATGAGTGGATTCAAGTCATGAACGAAGAAGTCGAACGGGAAGAAAAAGAAATGAAGAAGGCCAAGAAGGGAGGGCAGTAAAATGAGCCGTGTCATGGAATTAGCCATTGCTATCAAAGGACGACTGGACGGTAGCGTAGGGAGTACTATGTCCCAAGCGGTCGTTCATGCGAAGCAGATGAAGGATCAGTTACGCGTGGCAAACCGGGAAATGGCAAGCTTGCAAAAACAGGCGGCTAAACAACAAAGTAGTAAGGGCTACGTTGAATACGACACCGAATTGGCTATGCTCCAAGCACAGGTTAAGAAAATAGCGCTTGCTAAAAAGTACGAGGCTATTACAGACCGCATCAACGCAAAACAGAAGGCGTCTGCCAATTGGTCTCAAGCCGTTAGCAACTTATCTGGGACTGCTATGAAAACGGTTGTCCTGGCAGCACCGTTAGTGGGGGCAACGAAAGCGGCCATGGATTTTGAAAGTGAAATGGCAGAAGTTAGAAAGGTTGTCGATTTTGACACTCCACAGCAATTTAAAGAAATGGGACAGGATATCTTAGACTTGTCTACTAAAATGCCGATGGCTGCTTCGGGGATTGCCAAAATCGTGGCCGCTGGCGGGCAGGCTGGGATAGCGCGTCAGGATTTGATGCAATTCGCCCAAGATGCCGTAAAGATGGGCGTAGCTTTTGATATTACAGCTGACCAGGCCGGGGACATGATGGCCAAATGGAGAAGCGCATTTAACTTGAACCAAAACGGTGTCGTGGCCTTGGCGGATAAAATCAATTACCTGGGAAATACGACAGCAGCTTCAGCACCGTTGATTGCAGACGTTGTGACCCGCATCGGGCCACTTGGGGAAATTGGCGGGGTGGCATCCGGTGAAATTGCCGCTCTGGGGGCATCCATGGTTGCCACAGGGGTACAGTCAGATGTAGCCGCAACCGGCATCAAGAATCTAATTTTGGGTATGACGGCAGGTGAAGGCGCTACGAAAAGCCAGGCCGCTGCCTTCCAGCAGCTGGGATTTGATGCGGCAGATATGGCCAAGCGGATGCAAACCGATGCTAAAGGCGCCATCATGGACGTTTTTCGCGCATTGCAAGCGTTACCGAAGGACCAACAAGCCAGTGTACTGGCTGATTTATTTGGGAAAGAATCAATTGGGGCAATTGCCCCACTATTGACTAACTTGGATGCACTACAGGACAATTTCAATAAAGTTAACAACGTTATGCAATATGGCGGTTCTGTAGATGCGGAATATGCAGCGAGATGCGGAACAACTGCGAATCAATTATCGCTATTCAGAAACAGTATTACAGCCGTGGCCATTGAAATCGGCTCCGCATTATTACCAGCTATTAACAGCATCTTACAGAATATCGTTCCTGTCGTCGTTGCCTTTGCCAATTGGGCCAAAGAACATCAAGTATTGATACAAACTATGGTTGCCTTGGCTGCCAGCTTTGCCGGCGTCTTATTGGCTGCTAGATCTATTTTAGCCATCAGAGCCGGTTTCAATATGCTCAAAGAGACGGCTAACTTGTTCTTCATAGTAAACAAGAATGGGGAAACTGTATTGCGTGGGGCCGCGACGGCATCCAAACTTTTCCATGCCGGATTGAATGGATTAGGGGCAGCCTTTCGTGCTGCGGCAACAGGAGCCAGAGCGTTGGCAATGGCTCTCATGGCCAATCCTATTATCGCCATCGTGGCCGTCATCATCGCTGTGGTCGCTGCCATTATTTATTTCTGGAATACAAACGAACAGTTCCGGGCCGCCGTCATTGCGATTTGGAACAACATCGTATCTTTTGGTATGAGCCTGTTTTCAGCCCTGGCCGCTTTCTTCACCGGGGTATGGAATGGCCTGGTAGCAATTGCCACAGCCGTCTGGAGTGGCATCATGACCGTAGCAACGATGGCCGTATCGGTCATCATGGACATCATATCCGCCTTTGGTGCCTTCTTCACCGGGGTATGGAATGGTTGTCTGGCTATCGCATCGGCCGTGTGGGATGCTATTTCCAGTTTTGTATCAGCCGCCGCCAGTGTCATAGAAGGCATCATCTCCGCACTGGTAGATTATATCTCCTCTGCTTGGGATAGCGCGGTAGCGGCAGTACAAAGTTTTGCAAGCAGTGTCATGAGCGCCATCGGCCAGGCTGTAGATTGGGCTATGGAAAAATGGAATAGCCTGGTCAATGCTTTGTCTCATCCGATTGATACTGCTATTAACATAGCACAAAACATAACCCGTACAATCAGTGAAGCAACCAGCAGCGGTGATGACGTAAGCGAAAACGCCAGAGGTGGCATTTATCAGCGTGGGGCCTTCCTGACAACATTCGCGGAAGATTCGGCAGAAGCAGCTATCCCTTTAGACGGGTCGGCACGAGCAATCTCATTGTGGCAGCAGGCAGGAGCCGCGTTAGGTGTCATGCCGAAAACGCCGCAGCGGATGAGTACAGGAACAGCCAAAGCTCCGACGTACAGTAACAGCAGCATCACACTGGACTTCCGGCCGACTATCAACGTCCAGGGCGGTGGCGACGTTGCTGATACCGTCCGTCAAGCCTTGGAAGAACAGGCGCGTCAATTCCAGCGGGAACTGCCTAAGATGCTGGACAAGGTATCGGCAGGACGGAGGCGGTTGAGCTATGAATAAGTACACGACGGTCCAGGGCGACATGTGGGATGCCATCGCCTACAAGATATTCGGCAACGAACTCTATATGAATGAACTGCTGGAAGCGAATAACGACTACAGAAATGTAGCCGTTTTTCCGGCAGGCATTGTTCTGACGGTGCCGGAAATCAATACCATCCAATCGTCAAAGATTTTACCGCCATGGAAGAGGTGAGCCCATGTCCCTGGAAACCATTAAAGCGAAACTGAATGAATGGAAAAAAGAGCTGACACCGGGAACATTCCTGGGACGACGGGCTTATGCGCAGATACTCTACACACCGGCAGGAGAAACAGAGAGCAAAGACATATCCGAAGATATGATGAAGTATCTGCTATCCATTGAAGTGACGGACAACCTGTCCGGGCAGGTTGATGATATGACAGTTACTTTGGAAGACCGTGCGCAGCTGTGGCAGGACACGTGGTATCCGGAACCGGGGTCCAAATTGGACATTACCCTTTATACGCTGAACAAAAACGGCGTCAACGAGGGCATCAAAGAACTGCCAGTCGGAGAATTTGAAGTCGATGAAATCGAAATCAACGGGATGCCGACGACGGTACAAATCAAAGCCGTCAATGCCATTGCTGATACGTCATTACGAGGTATTAAGCAGAACCAGTCTTGGGATAATATCAGCCTCTATGAAATCGCCAATGACATCGCCTGGAGAAATGGCATGTCACTGGACTATGAGCCGGGGGCCCAGAACAATCCATCGTATGAGCATGTCGAGCAGTCAGACGCATCAGACCTTGAATTTTTAAAAAAGCTATGTGATGATGCCGGCCTGGATCTGAAAATATCGACCAAGACCATTATCATCATCGATGAATACCAGTTGGAAAACCAGGAGCCGTTGATTGTATTCTGGCGGCCAGGGACAGCCTCGTTTTCAGAGCAGACGAGCGATGATGACGTATCACCCGAAAATCCGCTGAACTTCACAGATTTCATTTCCTACTCAATGAAAGCCAAGACCCGGGATATTTATCGGGCCTGCCACGTTAAATACAAGCAGGGCAAGAACAAAGAAGTCATCGAGGGCTATTTTGAAGCGCCAGACAAACAAACGGGCCTGACATTGGAAGTGAATGAACAGGTCGATACCGTGGATGCTGCCAATAAACTGGCCCGGAAAAAATTGCGAGAGCAGAACCGGGATGAAATTACGACATCTTTTAGTATGTATGGCGACTTCCACTTCATGGCTGGCATTGTCATCCGACTCATGAATTTCGGTGCTTTTGATGGAAAATATATTGTCACAAAGGCGATGCATAGCCTTGGAAACGGGTATGTACTCAGCCTGGAAATGAGGAGGTGCCTCGATGGATATTAAAAAAACATTGGAGAATCTGATTTTCTACGGCACCGTATGTGCGTTGACCCCACAGGCAGGCACTGTTCGCGTCTGCCGGGAAGACAAAGGCAATAAGGTCACAAATGACTTGTTTGTCTTACAGCGTGGGTCCTCAGAGTCAAAAGACTATTGGATGCCTGCCATTGGGGACCAGGTGCTTTGTGTGCAGATGCCGAATTTCTCAGGATCCGGTGTGGGCGACGGTTTTGTCCTGGGGACCTTTTTCAGCAGTACCGATGCACCCCCAGGCGGAGCCGATGCGAGCACACGGGTTATCGACACACCGGGGAACCTGAAAATCAACGTCGGCGGAGCCTTGCAAATCAATGCCGCCGGTGGCGACGTCGTCGTCAATGGCATATCCTTGGTATCACACGTTCACGGTGGCGTAACGTCAGGCGGCAGTAAAACGAGCACGCCAGAATAGGAGGCACTATGTATATCGGATATATGGGCAGTCTGCCATTCATCGTATCGTCTCACTATTTAAGGACACCGGCTAACGTACAGACTGAGGCCGGGAGCCGCTGGCAGGACCATGACATCATCTATCATAAACCGGTTAGTGAGTTTATTGGGCCGAAACTGCGTACCATTACTTTTGACCTGATACTCACATCGTCGCATAACATTGCGATAAAAAAAGACCTGGCCACCATGAAAGAAATGTGCGAAAACGGCACCGTATTCCCGCTAATCATCGGGATGCGGCCAGTCAGCCAGAACTACTGGCGCTTAGACTCCATGTCCGTTTCGGACACTTTTTTTAGTTCTGTCGGGGCGCTGATTTGGGCCAAAGTCAACGTAAAGCTTGTCGAATACGATGACAGTAACTACCAGGAAGAAAAGTCGAAACTGAACCTCTACGGCAGCATTGCCAATGGTATATTAACCGTATTTAGATAGGAGGCCCCATGGAATATGTAGTAACGCCAAACACGGAAACAATTGATTTGGCACCGGAAACAGAAATAGAAGAAATATTACAGAACGTCCGGATTATCTTAGGTACTGTGAAATTCTCCGTTCCCCTGGACAGGGAATTTGGCATTTCCGGGGATGCAGTAGATAAACCCATGCTACAAGCAGAAGCCATCTTGTCGAGTGAAATATTTGCTCAAATCAAGCGCTATGAGCCACGGGTAAGCATAACGGAGATCACATTTACCGGCGACATAAACGGACGATTCATCCCGAAAGTGACGGTGAAGATTAATGAAACTAGTTGATTTGCCGGATATCGAATTCGTAGACGGCGATGCGGAGAAAATCAAAGCCGCCGTCTTTAACGACTATACCAGCATAACCGGCCGAACCTTAGCCCAGGGCGACCCGGTACGACTGTTCTTGCTGGTCGTATCCGAATTGATTGTCCGGCTTGTAAATAATCAAAATTACATCGGCAAACAGAATATGCTGAAATATGCGTCCGGCGGAAACCTGGACAACCTCGGCGCTTTTTCTGACACGACGCGAATACCGTCATCGGCCGCAACGACAACGCTGCTGATTACGTTGGCAGCTAAACGCGAACAGGAAACCATCGTAAAAGCCGGAACGCGTGTAGCGACGGACAGCGGTATTTATTTCGCAACCAACGAAGATGCGGCCGTCCTGGCCGGGAACCTGACAACGACGGTAAAAGCAACATGCCAAACTGTCGGCACAGTCGGGAATGGGTTTCTCCCGGGCGAAATAAAATCCATAGTTGATCCAGTGGCTTATGTGGCTTCCATCGTCAATACGACGACCAGCGCAGGCGGCGCCGACGAAGAGTCAGATGACGACTATCGAGAACGCATCCACGAAGCGCCGGAACGCTTTTCCACGGCCGGGCCAACAGGGGCTTACGAGTATTGGACGAAGTCGGCTAACAGCGGCATCATCGATGTCGCCGTAACCAGTCCCAGCGCCGGGGCCGTTGAAATACGGCCGCTCATGACAGGCGGGACACTGCCGGAGCAGGAATTACTGGACGCGGTAAAAACGGTAGTATCTGCGGATAAAGTACGTCCACTGACCGATAACGTATCGGTCGTCGCACCGGATGCGGTATCCTATGACATTACCCTGACCTATTATACCGACGTCGGCACGGCGGAATCTACTGTCAAAGACGCCGTAACGACAGCCGTAAATAACTATCGGCTGTGGCAGAAATCTAAAATTGGCCGGGACATCAACCCGTCGCGACTGATTGCCAATATTATGGCTGTCGCCGGCGTAAAACGCGTCATCGTCACGGCGCCGACCTATACCGTGCTGACAGGCGTACAAGTTGCCCAGGATAAAACGGTATCCGTCGTCTTAGGAGGGAGTGAAGACGAGTGATAGATGCGGATTACAAAATCGCAGAACATTTGCCGGAATCCATCAACAAAGACCCCGTACCGGATTTGGCCCGCGTCGTCGATATGGCGCTGTCCGACATCAATCCTGATTTACTACTGATTTACCCGGCCATTGATGACCTGCCGGAAGCGCTCATTGACCATCTGGCGGAGCAGATGCATGTCGACGAATACGATGACAATTCAGACTTGTCTGTAAAAAGGCAGCAGGTCAAAGAATCGTTTTTACTACATAAATTCAAGGGTACGAAGTATACGGTACAGCGGGCCGTAGCTACGGTGTATCAATCAGCTGTGGTGCAGGAATGGCCTGAATACAACGGTCATCCCTATCACTTCCGAGTAACGCTGATAACGGCTTCATTAGATGGAGCAACACTAATCAATAAAATGGTAAGGTTGATCAATGCGTATAAAAACACGCGATCATGGCTGGATTATGTGCAATTCATCAGGCGATGCACAGGAGAAGCTAAGTTCGGCGCGAATATGAGTATTGTTCGCCAGACATGCATTACGTTTGATTTAAAACAAATGCTGATAGCACAGAAAGATATTTATTTTGCCGGTGCTGTCGGCACATTCAGGAGGGATGTCATTCATGGCAAATTGGAATAAAATCACCATGACCGATGTCGGGGCGACATTGCAAGCCAAAATCAATGCTGGCCTGACTACACTCACGTTTACTCGTGTTGCTATCGGGTCCGGTACGCGGACTGGGTCGTTGAACAGTGCAACAGCATTAATCAATGAACAGATGACACTGGGAATCAATAAAATTACGCAAAGCGGGAATACCGTAACGCTAGAGCTGACTATCAGTAACAGTGGGGTTAAAACGGGGTTCAAGATATCAGAGCTGGGACTATTTGCGACGGACCCGGATGTCGGTGAAATCATGTATGTGGCGATGACGGACGACAATCCAGATTATATGCCAGCCGAAGGCGGAAGCACGGTCGTACAGCAAGAATTTCAGTTACAGTTCACCATGAGCAATACTGGTAACGTGTCAGCGACCATCAACCCCAATGGATTTTTGACCGTCGCACATAATACAGACGATGCAGCACATGAAAACATTTTAATGGTCACATCAACAGCCAATAAACCGGCGTCTATGTCTGAGCGTGGCATGTGGGTCGAAATCGTCGAATAGGGGTGATGAGATGCTGAAAATACGAGGCATGGACATCTACTATGTACGCGGCGACGATGATTCTTTTACCATTCAGCCGGTACAGGCAGACGGAACCCCCATCACGGGATATACTGGTATCTTCTCCGTAAAGCGTACCTATGATGATACAGAGTATGTCTTGCAATGTACGATGGACGGGTCCGTCGTAGATCTGACGCACGAAAAGACCCAGGGACTTGCTTATGGCGATTATGTGTGGGATGTACAGTGACCTTATCAGACGGGACGCATCAGACCATCGGCCCGGGCAAGTTCCATCTGCTGCCGGACGTCACAACAACGTAGGAGGGAGGTGCCGTATGGATAAAATAAGGGCTGTATTGACGGCACGGTCCCCTGCGCTGTCTGCCCGTCTGAGCGCCGGGAATACCCTGACGGTAGGCATGGGCGTAGCCGGGACCAAAGGGGCCGTATATACGCCGCATATCACGGATGACGGCATATTATCTTGGACCAATGACGGCGGCCGGGACAACCCCGCTCCGGTAGACATCAAAGGGCCGAAAGGCGATACTGGACCACAAGGCCCGATGGGGCCACAGGGTCCGGCAGGAAAAGACGCTATGGCCGACACCATACTGAACATGGATATTGATGCGATTTTTTAGGAGGAAACTATGGCAACAAAATTCTTAGATCTCGATGGCCTGAAATATTTTAAAACGAAACAGGATGCGGCGAACGACGGGAAGTATGTGCCCCAGGGCATTACGATTAATGGCGTCGCACTCAATAAGACCGGCATCACGATTACCGATGATACGAAGCTCAGTAAGACTGATGCGACGAGCATCTATTTAACTAAAACGGATGCGGCCAAAACCTATCTCGGTATCAGTGCCAAAGCGGCAAACGCCGGCGCGGCCGATACGGCGACCAAACTGGCTACCGCACGGACCATCAACGGGGTAGCTTTCGACGGGTCGGCCAATATTACCATCTACTCTACGGATAGCACGCCACGTATCGCTACATCGCTCATCGGCGCGGCAAACGGCGTTGCCCCGCTCGGATCTGACAAAAAGATTCCGGCCCAGTACATCCCAGGCGATATCGGCGAAGTACTCGAAGGCTACTACAGCGGCGGCAAATTCTACAAAGAATCCACGCATACGACAGTGATCGCAGGCTCGACCAACACCATGTATGTCGATATTGGCAGCACCGACAACGACGTATACAGATGGACCGGCACGGCCTACGTGCTCATCAACGACGCCGTCAGCACCGCCGACAAGGCCGTCCGGGATGGCGACGGCAACACCATTACGACGACCTACGTCAAAGCCGTAAGCGGCAAAGGGCTCAGCACTAACGACTACACGACGGCCGAAAAGAATAAACTGGCCGGACTCAGTAACTATACATTGCCGACAGCTACTTCCAGCGTTTTAGGGGGTGTGAAAATTGGGAGCAATCTCAGTGTTTCATCCGGCGTCATCTCGCTGACGTCTGCTAATGTCACAGCAGCCCTCGGATACACGCCGGCAAATTCGGACAGCACAGTCACGTATCAGGCGCTGAGCCAGACCGAAATCGACACCTGCTTTGCATAGGGGGTGGCTGTCATGGCAACTAAATTTTTAGATGCGGCCGGGCTGAAATACGCAGTTGGTAAAATAAAAATGTTGATTGCGGCAAAACAAGACAAACTCACCTTTGACAGCAAGCCCACGTCCGGAAGTACAAATCCGGTCACCAGTGGCGGCGTATACGACGCCATCAACAACGGCATCACCCTCAGCGTAGAGCCGTATGCCGGGTCCAGTACCTGGATAGAAGTGCCTACAGAGGACATGTATATAGGCGGAACGGAGCCGACCGACCAGAACACAATCTGGCTTGAAGTAAGCGAATAGGAGGATAACAACATGAGTATTTTAAAAGGGATTTTACATCACTGGAATAAAACAAGCAGCGCATATGACACAATTCATCCCGAAACCGAAGTAGCCCAGGTAACGGACTGGAACAAAGGCATCGTCAATACACTAGCCAGTACGGGACTGAGCAGCCTCGTCAACGTACTGTCGTCGGACAGCCTGCTCGCGCTGCTGATTAAAAAAGTATTTGACGCAACGGGTGTTAAATACTCGCTGGGAGAAAACGGATATGCGTGCTTCGGCTCGCTGGTCGGCGGCCTAATTATACAGTGGGGAAAAACTGCTAACTCGGTCGTAGTGTGGCCAATCAGCTTTACAAATACTGATTACACAGCTACGGCATTGAAACGTTCGGATCATGGCGGTGGTATTCCTAACATGATAGGTATTGATAAAAATAAAATCACTATCGAACTTGAATCTATGAGCTACGCTAACGGCATCGGAACTCAGAATACATATAACTCCAATGGCGTACATGTTATTGCTGTCGGTAAGTAGACAGTGGGGAATAGCAACAAAGGAATACGCCAACGGCATCATGACATGGGAGTATCCAGTCACAGTAAAGAAAGTTTTAAAAATCTTAACAGGAGAAGCTTATCCTACCTCTTGGTTACAAAATACCTCATTACTATATGCATCGATATCCGCCGCATCCGACAATAGCATCGGATTATCATCGGCAAATATCATAACATTGAGCATCACAAACGGTGGAAGCGTGTCCTTGTCATCACATACCACAGCATGCGTTATGATTGGTAGTCTTTAAACAGTGGGGATATAAAACTAATGTTAAAACAGGAAATATCACATATCCCATATCAAGCAAAACATCGTCTATCACTTTGGCTACAGCTACATCATATTCCGGGAATGCAGTATCGGTCACCACAGCTGATTGCGACAATGATGGTTTTTCATTTTTTATGAATTATACGAGCAATTTTAGATGGATAGCAATATGCTGGTAAACAGTTCCACCACTGTCTAGTTGCAGACTGCTATCCACGTAAATGCCCCTAGGCTTTTATATCCAGAGCTACTACTATTAGCTAAAAAACGGATTTTTGAATTAGTTGATGCGCCAGAATTCCAGGCCAAGCTCTCTACTTGTCCGCTTGTTGCACTATCAGATATTGCATCAGAGCATAATACACACAAGATAGAATTAGGAAAGCTGATCGGCAGTGAAATATCTTTATATGTGCTTCCATACGAAAATGACCCATTTCCCCACTGTCTAGTTCTTGCCGATTAGAATGGCATGGAACGGACGCCTAACTTGATGATTTGTATCGGTCATGTGTGACTGAAAAGTCTTTACTGTTATGCTGGTTGTAGACCAGCCGACGATATTTGTAGCATCATCTCCGGTACCACTCGTGGCACATCCTAAAACATTCATAGAGATAGGGATATTAACACTATATTCCCCAATAAGCGCGTTTGTGTTTTGGGTATCATATATCCACTGTTTAATTCCCGATAGCAATCATAAAGCATTCGGTAGTAGCTTGTGATGCCCGAACGTAGCATTGTTTTTCAGACACATACGATATTTCCAGATATATATTAACCGCAGTGCTATTCGAATTATAGTGCGTAATATCAACCGCAAAAGCCGCATTTGGGAATGCAATTGGGAATGTTATCCAACCACCGGTATCATTGCTTAACGAGAACAATCCCCACTGTTGAAAGGAGCTGAGTAAAATGACTGAACAAGACAAATCCGTATACCTCATGCTTGGCACTGATGATGATAAAAAACGTCCCAGTGTCGTATGCGGTGAGGTAAATAACGCAATTTACGCAATGAAAGTTGTGGCAGAAAGCTACGGAATCGTTTTCAGCGATACCGTTATGGACCAGTTATATAAAGAGCTGGACGAGCATCTAAAACGGATACAAAGTCCATGATTATCAATATATTTCAGCTAAATGAGAAACACGAAATCAACCACATCATCGGTAGTCCGCATCAAATAAAATCATCTATTGATGCAGGTTTACCGATTTTTAGAGTATCAATAGTAACAGCGATAGAGCCGCGTAGCGGACGCATTTTATGCGCCTGTATGCGGCTCGTATAGTATCGCACTAGTAACAATTATTTAAGCAACTCGATGCATTTGCGGAGCTGTCGCAAGTTTTTGTGCGTATAGACGCGCTCTGTGATGTCGCCGCCAGCGTGGCCGAGAAGACGCCTCTTTGCCGTCTCGTTGGCTCCGGCATTATCAAGCAGCGTCGCCACCGTGTGCCGGCAGTCATGCGTAGTATGGCCATCGGCACGGATGTGGTGCATGACAGTACGCCATACAGTGCAGTAACGCCCATAGTTGTACGGACGTCCCGTCATATCGCAGATGAGTGCATCCCCTGGGCTTTCCATTCGGGACTCGATGAGCGGCGCGATGCGATGATGTATGGGGATGATACGGATGCCAGCAGCCGTTTTGCTTCGGGTGATGCGGATATAACGTTGACGCAGATGAACGTCAGATTTTTGCAGCTGTAGCATCTCACCACAGCGCATCCCGGTATAGAGCAAAATTAGAACGGTATCGACACCGGGATAGTCTACGGCCGCCCACAGCCGGTTGATTTTCTGCCGACTGAACGTATGATGTGGCCGGACCGGCCGATTTCGGCCGATAGAGAGCAGCGGCGCATAGTTGGTCGTTGACAGCTCAATTTTGTCCGCGTATTTGAGCAACAGCGATATCAGCGACCGGACCTTTTTGACGCTGCTGTAAGACAGTCCGTGACGGCGCATGTCGTCAATGACTCGCTGATAATCGGCATAGCGCAGGTCCTCGACAGGCATTCCGTGGAGCGTAGATAGATGCTGATATGCATTGCGGTAACTGTCCAGTGTCGATTGTGATGGCTGGGTATCCTCCGTATGCCGTGGAAGCCAGCGGTGATAGAGCTCGGCGAATGTTATTTTGTGACCTGGAAGGGAGCGATGATGATGAGCACGATGATAGTCAGCTTGAAAAATTTGAGCGTCAACCAGATTTGTAAAATATTCGACAGGTCGTTGTCGCCCCTCATCCGTCACTACAAAGACAAACGGCCGCCGCCGGCGTCCGGATAAATGCTTGATACAACCGTATCCATTGGGATTACGCATAATTACCACCTCATTTTATAAGATAAGGAGATAGTAACATGACAACAAGCAACGTTGATTATTACTGCGCGGCCTTTGATGCCGATGGCAAGCGAATTTACTCGGATATCTGCGATTTTGACCCGACGAAGGACAAGAACGCGGATAAAGTGCAGGCGCTCAAAGACAAAGCAAAAGGAATCGTATCCGACGCATCCGTTATCGAAATCATCACGGCCGACGATTTTAATGCATATCTTGGCGGCAAGGTCCGCGGATCTGACGGAAAACCGACCGACTATATCCCACCCGAACCGACCGAAGCCGAAAAGAAAGCGGCAACAATCAGTTCTATCAAAGCGAAATACAACGCTCAGCTCGATGCCATGGTCACGGCCCGCGTCAAAGCTACCATGCTCGGTGCGGATACCTCGAAAATCGATGCCAACTATAAAAATACCTTGGCCGCCATGGCTGCAGAAATCAAGAACGCATAGGAGGGATGAAACATGGAATTTTGTGAATTTTGCGGGAACATTTTAAATTATGACGGACGCTGCCCCTGGGCGGATTGTCCTCATAATGCTATCCTGGACGTGATGGCCGCCGCCGAAGCCGCTGACGAGCAGACCACCACGACAACCACCACAGACGCAGCGCAGAATGGAGACGCGTGATGGAATCGCTGGTACAGATGACCGGCGTCATTGTGGCCATCCTCAGCCTTTGCGGCGTCATCTTTAATTATGCCGTCATCAAACCGTTATCATCATCCATCGAAGAACTGCGTGAGCTTATCGAGAGCACACAGGCGTATATTCGCGGCGTTGAAGAGAAACGGCAGAACATGGCGGAACGCCTGGCCAAAGTCGAAGCGTCGGCCGCATCCGCCCATCATCGCATGGACACGCTGGAAAAGAGGATGAACCAATGAAACGCAAAATCGTGGCCCTGGGACAGTGGGGGCAGAAGCACTGGTTACAGCTCATCATCATCATGAGTATTTTGATGATGATTTTTTTATGCCTGGTTCTCTTTAGCTGGCTCTTTGGATATTGGTCTAATGCCTTGCGGGGGACGCATTTTGAATTAATGAGCTGTTGGAGCGGCGTGACGGCCGTCGGTGGCGGTATCGCGACAGTTGTAGGTCTTGGCAAAGCGTGCTGGACGAAATACGGATATGACAGCCGTTTCAATTCCGCACGATACACAATGCCAACGCAACCGCCAAACGCGCCCACAGCGGCGAATAGCGTAGAAAAAGTAAAGGAGAAATGAGACATGATTCGAGGATTTGACGTATCCGAAGCACAGGGATACTTAGACGCCGATTTTTGGCAGGCCGCCGTCGATAGCGGTTGTAAATTCGTCTATGTACGCTGTTCCTGGGGGAACGGGCACGAAGATGGCCAGTTCCGCCACAACGTCCAGATGGCCCACGAATACGGCCTTAAGGTCGGCGCTTATCACTATGACTACAGCTTAACGCCGGACGTCACAGCGGACCACGCACGGAAATGCGCGGCCATCATCGCCGACGCGGGCGTCCTGCTGGAACTGCCGGTATTCTTCGACCTGGAAGATACCGACCATTGGAAAGAAAGAAATGGCTATGACTTCACCGGCGAAACGGCGACTGCCCAGTGTCAGGCATGGATTGACAACATTGGCCTGGAAACGGGCGTCTATGCATCCTATGGCTGGCTGGAAGACCGTGTATCTGACAGATGGGGCAACGGTGGGGATACGCCGATTAACTGGCGTGCCCTCAACTGCTCCGTCTGGAACGCGGAATGGGGTGACGTCGACGACATTAAGGCCTTTGTCTGGCAGGATACCGACAAGTTGCCGATTGGTGGCCGACTCATCGATGGCGACTACATGTATGCAGATAACCTTTTCGACGACTAACAGGAGGTGATCCCCTTGTATCTTCCGCAGAAAGAGGAGGTTGATAAGATTGCCAAAAATCCGAAAGTCCTTATTATCCTGGGTTTGCTGTTTATTCTTCTCGCTGGTGCCGGCGGCTGGCTTTTGTGCCGACACTACGACAACCTGGAGCGGGCCGACAGTGACAATGTCCGTGCAACAGTACGAAACGCTCAAGAGCTCAATAGAGACGCTCAAACGGAACTCGATCGAGCGCGAACAGCTAATCAGGACGCAGCAGACGCAAATCAAAACGCTCAACGAGCAGCTGACGATCTTGCAGACTCAACTACAAAATTCTCGGACCTCAATCGATCAGACGCAGACGCGATTGACGCAGCAGAGCGAGTCTTTAGCGACGTTGAGCGAGCAAATCAATAAAGAAGCGCATAAAGCCGCAACCGCCAAACGACAGCGGGATACCTGGGCCGTCGTAGCCGGGGCCTTAGCTGTCGGCTGTTTGACAAAATAATATCGCATTATGTAACAAGCCCCTGGTCACGATCGTGGCCGGGGGCTATTTTTTTATTTTATACGTATAAAGCTATTGATTTTCTACGTATATGTGCTATAATATAATCAAGGAAGGGGAAAGGAAACCCCAGGAAGTGAGCTGAAAGGAGCAGTAAATATGAAAAAACTTACTTACACTAAAGAAGAAAATTATTGGGAAGCTCAAGTCGACTTTGGAGACTATTACTGCACTGGGAAAGACGGGAGTGGACTTTTCCACATCCACGACGGAAACCGGGAACAGCTACTCGGGACTTTACAATTTTCGGTAGCTGGGCTGGCAGACAGCACGGCTAAGCGCAAACTGCGCGATGCTGTAGCAGCTGATAAAAATTGGTAGCCAAAGAGCAAACCCGTCGAGAAATCGGCGGGTCTACTTTTTTTTAATTTCTCTATTTTATACGTATAAAATAGTTGACTTTCTACGTATATATGCTATAATATAATCAAGGAAGGGGAAAACAAGACCTTCCAAAATAAATCTTAAGTCGGCACCCGACAGGGAAGTCCGCAAGGAGGAAAAGAACATGGCTACATACGAAGATATTAAATGCTTACCGTTGGTAAACGACGTAGATGAAAAGAAAGTTTCCGAAATCAAAAAATCTATTTTAAAGAACGGCTGGAAAGGCGCCCCGATTCTGTACACGAATATGGGCCTCGTAACTGGAAGCCACCGTTTAGCGGCTCTCCAGGAAATCGAAGAAACCGGAGAAGATGATGATGTCCTCTTTGAAAACATCGCTGAAGACGTCACAGACATCATCAACAACTACTGTGAAGAACATGATATCTATTGGGATGAACTGGACTTCGGCAACTTGGGTGAAATATTTGCAGGCACCTGGGTAGAAGAATACAAAGATGAAATCAGAGAATGGTAAAAAATTAGTTAGGCGGTCAGAAATGGCCGCCTTTTAAATAAGGAGGAAAAACGATGAAAAGAACAATTTATATGTCAGAGCCGTTGGAGCGGCTCGCCGATGAAACGCGGGGAGACAGTCGGAGAACTAGCGGTTTCTCCCGCCGCCTGGGTGAAATCGTAGAACGATACCAGATTATGCTAGACCTGGACATGGGCAGCCTTCCGGATCTGACAGAAACAGAATTGGCAATCATGGGTGAAGTCTTGTACGGGGCTGTTATCGACCGCCGCAAAATCCGTGGCTTGCATCTAGATGTGCTTGATGCCGCCACCGGGTCCGATGATGACCGGAAGCAGCTGTCTAAAAAAATCGAAGAGATGACAGCTGGTCAGCGGTTGACGCTTGTAGAAAGCGTAGGGCTATGAAGAAAGACGACATAAAGCCGGGCGAAAAATATGGTTACTGGACTGTGCTGAAAGTGGATGATCCGGAGCACCCGGGCAAGGTTCTGTGCCGGTGTATCTGCGGCCGGGAAAAGTGGCTTTTCCGCAGTCCCTTACGCTGCGGGAAGACGAAATCTTGCGGGTGCCAAGCTCACAAGCAGTCCGATTTTGGGCTGCACCCCGGTGACAGAGTCGGGTACTGGACAATTTTAAAGCAGCGCAAAGACTATTTTTTATGCCGTTGTGTTTGCGGCCGCGAAAAATGGGTCTATGCCCATAATCTCGTTAAAGGATTATCGCTGTCTTGCGGGTGCAAGCGCACAGATGGAGACAGCCAAGCGCTTGTTGACGGCAGGAAAATACAAGCCGCAGCCGCTGAAAAACACGTACTGCTTAAATATGCAGGCTTTGGCAGAAAAAGCAACAAAAATAACACCTCCGGAGTTACAGGCGTAGCCTTAACCCGGACAGGAAAGTATAGAGCTTATATTAGCATCGGAAAACGCCAGATACATTTAGGTGTTTTTGCGACGTTGGATGATGCGCGCGCTGCTCGCAAAGCAGCGGAGCATCGTTACTTCGCGGATCGACAGGAAAAAGCCGACGAGATTAGAGGGAAAAATAAAAAATGACTGCAAAACCTATAATTGTTGGGCAACGCTACGGCAGCTGGACCGTTATCGCGCTTGATGACGGACAGCACCCGAAGCGCTCTTTATGCCGATGCGACTGCGGCACAGAGCGCTGGGTAATCAACTCGACACTTCGGACCGGGAAGTCCCGATCCTGCGGATGCAAGTCGTATAAAGAGCCGCCGGTATATCCGATTAAAGCTGGCGACCGTATTGGTCATTGGACGCTGCTTGAGCAGCGGCGTACAAAGTTTTTGTGCCGATGTGATTGTGGTGCAGAGCGTCTTATAAGTGCGTATAATCTGATGCACGGGAAGGCTCTTGAATGCAAAAATTGTGCCGCAAAAAATATCCAGGACGTAATAGCCAAAGGCAATAGAATTTTACGGCCACTCCAGGGGCAAGGCCTGGCACCGAGGTACGCAGGTTTTGGCCGGAAAGCTAAGAGGCTACCCAGAAGTGGTATAACTGGGGTCTATATACAAAAAGGTAGATACCGGGCTGAGATCACCGTTGACAAAAAACGTATATTTCTAGGATCGTTTGAGACACTAAAAGAAGCCGCAGCCGCCAGACATACAGCTGAAGTAAAATACTTCGGGCCACGGCAAAAGCTGGCTGACGAAATTAAGGAGAAACTCAAAAAGGACAGCTCTAAATGAGCTGCCCTTTTATTTATATAATGATTAATATAATAGGGAAATATACGGCGGGGTCAAAATGGGGTCAAAGACACCATACATTTCGGGGTCATACGAAAATAGCCACCGCATAAATGCGATGGCTATCAACTTTGTTATGGTGGACCATCAGGGGATCGAACCCTGGACACCCTGATTAAGAGTCAGGTGCTCTGCCAGCTGAGCTAATGGTCCATGTTTTGTTGTCCTTCGTACTCGCTGTTTCCTGAGCACATGTAATATAATACACTAAACCTTGGAGAAATGCAAGCGTTTTTTTAAGAAAATTTACAGAATCTTGAATTTCCCCCGATTCTTGATTTTGGCGACACGGCGAATGTATAATGAAAGAAGTGATATTTTACAAAAACTACTCGTTTGTTGATAGATTGAAAGTGAGCGATGTGTATGATTACTTATAATGGCAATGGCGGCATGGACACTGTCGCTGTCGGCCTGAATGAACGGGGGTCGACGCTGCGCCAGCTGCCCGAAGGGGATGTCCAGCTCATCCGGGCCTATGCCGGACAGCACTCGGAGATTTTGCAGCATACGTCCCTTCACGTCTTCCACTGCCTGTCTGACGGCCGGGCCAGGACCTATTTCCTCATCGGCCTGGAAGGGAAGCCCATCCGCTATTCGACGTATGAAGATTTCCGCATGGCCCGGCGCCTCATGGCCGCAGCCATGAAGGAAGGCGTCAGCGAACTAGCTGTCATGGCCGATACCCTGGATATGGACCTGGGATCCCTCATCGATGGCCTGCTCTACCGTAATTACGAATTCAATCACTATAAACGCCAGGCCAAGAGCCGGACTATCGGGAATATAAATATCCTGACCCACAGCCTGCGCCCGAAGGAATTCAATTCCATGTGCTACATGTATACGTCCATCTATGAAGGCATCTACGCGGCGCGGGACCTGGTCAACATGCCGTCCAACGATTTGACGCCGCGCAAGTTTGCCGACATCGTCGGGGCCATGCTCAAAGGCGACAACATCCTCATAGAAAACCTCAATAAATGGGCTCTGGAAAAGCGCCATATGGGCGGCATCGTCGCCGTCGGCAAGGGCAGCATGAACCCGCCCCAGCTCCTGTCCATTGCCTACCAGGGAGACCCTAACAGCCGGGAAGTCCTGGGCATCGTCGGCAAGGGCGTCACTTATGACAGCGGCGGCCTGTCCCTCAAGAGCCATGCCAATCTGGAATTCATGAAGGACGACATGGCCGGTGCCGCAGCGGCTGTCGGCGTCATGCGGGCTTTGATGCTGCTCAAATATCCCGTCAACGTCCTGGCCGTCATCCCACTGGTCGAAAATATTCCCTCCGGCATGGCTTATCACGTCGACGACATCCTGACCATGTACAACGGCAAGACGGTCGAAGTCAAGAACACCGACGCCGAAGGGCGGCTCATCCTGGCCGATGCCCTGACGTATGCCCAGGAAAAGGGGGCGACGCGCCTCATCGACCTGGCGACTTTGACCGGTGCCTGCGTGACGGCCCTGGGGACCGTGCGGACGGGCATGATCGGCAACGACCAGGAATGGATGAACCGCTTCTTCAGCGCTGCGACGGAAGTCCACGAAAAGATATGGCAGCTGCCGGCTGATGAAGAATATGAAAAGCTCCTGGAAAGCGATGTCGCCGATTTGAAGAACGTCGGCGGCCCCGAAGCGGGAGCCATCACGGCCGGTCTCTTCCTCAAGCAGTTCGTCCACGACGGCACGCCGTGGATCCACTTGGACATCGCCGGCCCGGCCTTCAATGAAAAGGCCGACGAAACGGGCCTCATCGGGGCGACCGGCGTCGGCATCAAATCCATTCTTCACTTATTGCAGGGAGGCGTGGCATCCCATGATCGTTGATTTACACATGCATACAACTTGTTCAGACGGCGTATATACGCCAGAACAACTGACACAGATGGCCGTCGACGCCGGGCTCAGCGTCATGGCTATTTCCGACCACGATACGGTAGCGGCTTATGACGGCAGCCATCGTTTCGCCGCAGGCGTCCGCGTCATCCCGGCTATTGAAATCAGCTCGGAATGTGACGGCGAAGATGTGCACATCCTGGGCTACGGCATCGACATGGCTGACGCCGGCTTGCAGGCTTACTGCGCGCAATTCAAGGAACGGCGCTTCAACAGGGCCCTGGAAATCGTCGACCGCTGCCGCAGTTTAGGCTATGATATCGATCGCAGCGGCATCGAAGCGACACTGCGCCAGGGCGGGACTGTCGGCCGGCCCCACATTGCCCGCCTGCTCGTGGCCAAGGGCTATTTCCCCGACGTCAAGACGGTCTTCGATAAACTGCTCTACCGCGGCGGTCCGGCTTACGTCCCTTATCACCGCCGCAGCATCGACGACTGCGTGGCCCTCATCCGCCAGGCCGGCGGCACGGCCATCCTGGCCCATCCGGGCCTGCTCAAGCGGACGCTGGACCAGGTCCTGGCCCATGACTTTGACGGCATTGAAGTCTATCATCCCAAGAACCGCGGCCGCTATAAAGAATTCTTGAAACTGGCTGAGGACCGCCATGGGTACGTCAGCGGCGGCTCGGATTTCCACGGCACGACAGGCCGTTTCCCCGAAAAGGTCGGCGTCTTTACCGTCGATGCCAAGGCGGTAAAAGCTCTGCTCGACCATGTAGAAGGGAATCTAAAGAAAAGCAGGTGAGATTATGGAGGTTTTCGGTTTTATCGGCGCCAGCGGCACGGGCAAGAGCCATCATGCCCTGGTCGTCGCCTATGACCACGATATCCAGGCCATCATCGACGACGGCCTGCTCATCGACCACAACCGCATCGTCGCCGGCCGGTCGGCCAAAGAAGAGACGAACCGCCTGAAAGCCGTGCGCCGGGCTATCTTCAACAAGCCCGAAGACGCAGCGGCCATGCGGGCGGCGCTGGAGAAGATACATCCCGATAAATTGCTCATCCTGGGCACATCGAAGCACATGATACACCGCATCTGTGAGTCCCTGCACCTGCCGGAAGCGTCGCAGTTCATCCGCATCGAAGATGTGTCGTGCCCGTCGGAAATCGCCAAGGCCCGGGCCATCCGCATCAAAGAGGGCAAGCACATCATCCCCGTGCCGACGATGGAACTGAAGCCCCATTTCCAGGGCTATCTCCTGGACCCAATCCGTTCCTTCTTCTATGGCCGCAACGGCAAGAAGATATCGCCTTTTGAACGGTCCGTCGTCCGGCCCGTCTTCAGTTATTACGGGAAACTGACCTTTTCTAACGACGTCCTGGAAGCCCTGGTGCGCCATGCCCTGGCCAAGAACGACGGCGTCACTAAGATTAACCGCCTGCGGGTGGCCATCAATTACAACTCGACGCGCAATGGCCTGGCCATCATCCTGTCCCTGACCATCGCCTATGGCCAGAACATCAAGAAGCTCATGAGCTGTATCCGCCGGGACATCCAGCAGGAAGTGGAATACACGACGGGCATGTCCGTCGAAATCCTCAAAATCACAGTCCGCAGCATTTCCCAGCCTGAAGACTAGGCGTCGCCGTTTTCTTCGGTCAGGACCATCATGAGCGGCGTAATCAAGCCCCGCAGGGCGTCGACATTTTCCGCCGAGAAGCCCTTGTACTGAGGAGAATGGCTCAGGCCGTCGAAGAAATCATGCATACAGCCGATGAGCTGGGAATTATTGAGCAAGTAAATGGGCTTGGTCTGGGGCAATATGTGATGCGTGTTCTTTTTGAAGAAAGCTGACGTGTAATTGCCGTAAAAGGCGAGATTAGAAAAATTCGTATAACTGCTTTCTCCCGATGCCGGGAGGAGGATCCCGTAAGTAATGGCCGGGTTCTGCTTCATCTTTTCGACGATGAGGTTGAGCTGGGCCTTTCTTTCGTCTGGCGTCATCTGGTAGTTCATGTCGGTCAGGTAGAAGCAGCCCGTTTCTAAATAGCGGATGATGGAATTCTTGGGCAGCGACGTCAACGTCAGCAAGTTCAAAGACCGCATCGCCGGCTGCGGCGGCTTCATCAACATCACCCAGAATACGCATAAAGTCGTCTTCTGCGGCACCTTTACGGCCAAGGGCCTGCGCGAAGAAATCCGGGACGGCAAACTGGTCATCACCCATGAAGGGGCTGTCCAGAAATTCATCGATAAGGTCGGTCAGATTACCTTCAGTGCTGAATATGCCCATAAACACAACCAGCAGGTCATGTTCATCACCGAACGCTGTGTCTTCGTCCTCACCGATAAGGGCTTAGTCCTCACGGAAATCGCACCGGGCGTGGATCTGCAAAAGGACATCCTCGACCAGATGGAATTCGTACCGCACATCGCCGAAAATCTGAAGACCATGGACGAACGCCTCTTCCGAGATGAACCCATGGGCCTGGCCCAGGATATCTTTGAACAACAGGCGGGTTAGTGGCTTTGTAGTTTGTAGTACGGAGTTTGTAGTTGGTAGAAGATGGCTTTAAATTTAAAGACCTTCACTAAAAACTACAAACTGCAAACTTAATACTCAAAAAGGGTTTGTCGCGTATGCGACAAGCCCTTTTTCTTGACATCTCCCGTCTGCGGACGGTATAATAAATCTGAAACATGTGACTGACGGAAGTGGAGTTACCACGGGGAGCATGATTCGTACGAGCCGACCGTCTGGGCGAAACGTTCCAGAAGTGTCGGTATTTTTTTATTTTTGCTTAACTATTCAGGAGGAATCACCATGAAAGAACTGCAATTAAAATACGGCTGCAATCCCAACCAGTCGTCGGCCCGGGTTTATATGAAAGATGGCAGCGACCTGCCCTTTACGGTCCTCAACGGCCGCCCCGGTTATATTAATTTGCTCGACGCCTTCAACAGCTATCAGCTGGTCAAAGAATTGAAAGAAGCGACAGGCCTTCCGGCAGCGGCTTCCTTCAAGCACGTCAGCCCGGCTGGGGCCGCCGTCGCTACGGACATGAGTGATACCCTGAAAAAGATATACTGGGTCGACGATTTGAAATTGTCCCCCCTGGCTTCGGCCTATGCCTGCGCCCGCGGTGCCGACCGCATGAGCTCGTACGGCGATTTCGTTGCTCTGTCCGACGTCTGCGATGTCGAAACGGCAACGCTCCTCAAGCGGGAAGTCTCGGACGGCGTCATCGCTCCGGGCTACAGCGACGAAGCCCTGGCTATTTTGAAGACCAAGAAGAAGGGGAATTACTGCGTCCTCCAGATGAACCCGGACTACAAGCCGCGCCTCGTCGAATCGAAGGAAGTCTATGGCGTCACTTTTGAACAGGAACGCAATGAAGCCAAGATTACGACGGACCTCTTCAAAAATATCCCGACGAAGAACAAGGATATCCCGGCAGCGGCTCAGCGCGATTTGATGATCGCCCTCATCACTTTGAAATATACCCAGTCCAATTCGGTCTGCTACGTCAAAGACGGCATGACCATCGGCGTCGGCGCTGGCCAGCAGTCCCGCGTCCACTGCACGCGCCTGGCTGGCAACAAGGCCGATATCTGGTGGCTCCGCCAGAACCCGAAAGTCCTGAACCTGCCTTTCCGCGACGATGTCCGCCGTCCGAACCGTGACAACGCCATCGACGTCTACATCTCCGATGACTACGAAGACGTCCTGGCCGACGGCATCTGGCAGGACCTGTTTACGGAAAAACCGGAACCGCTCACACGGGAAGAAAAGAAAGCCTGGATCGCCCAGCTCCACGGCGTAGCCCTGGGCAGCGATGCCTTCTTCCCCTTTGGCGACAACATTGAACGGGCCCATCGCAGCGGCGTCGACTACATCGCCCAGGCCGGCGGCTCCATCCGCGACGACAATGTCATCGAAACGTGCGATAAATACAATATCGCCATGGCCATGACCGACCTGCGCCTGTTCCATCATTAAGCGCTTCCCCTGGGAAGAAGAAGGATCGCTCACGGGGTTCCTATGCTCTATAGTTTGTAGTATAGAGTTTGTAGGGGCCACGTGGGCGACCCGTTAGGAATTTGGATGATTCTTCTAGCAAACGGGTCGGGAAATCGTACCTATCCCAGAGCGGGCGCCCCACGTGGCGCCCCTACAAGAAAAGGCGCTGTCGCACGAAGGGTTATGCCATCTGCTAACTGCTAACCCCTAACTGCTAACTGCTTAAAAGGAGCTGTCGCGATGCGACAGCTCCTTTTTTCCACGAAACAAGAGGTGATACCATGAAAACCTGTACATCTGTCTGTCCTTACGACTGCCCCGATGCCTGCGGGCTCGTCGTGACAGTCGACGGCGGCCGCGTCGTATCCGTTGCCGGCGACAAGTCCCATCCCTTTACGCGCGGGACGTTGTGCCCGAAGATGGCCCATTATGAGCGGACCGTCCATTCGCCGCGCCGCCTGACGACGCCGCTGAAGCGGATTGGCCCCAAGGGAAGCGGCCAGTTCGCGCCCATTTCCTGGGACCAGGCCCTGGCAGAAATCGCCGGGACCTGGAAGGCCATCATCGCCGAAGCCGGTGCCGAAGCCATCCTGCCCTATTCTTATGCCGGTACCATGGGCATCGTCCAGCACGACGCCCTGCACGGCCTGTTCTACCGCCTGGGTGCTTCGGAACTGGACCGGACCATCTGCGCTCCGGCCAAAGGGCGGGGCTTCAAGGACGTCATGGGCAATACCATGCCGACGGCGCCGCAGGCAGCCCAAGACAGCGACTGCATCTTCCTCTGGAGCATCCATATGCTGGCCACGAATATCCACTTCCACCACGACGTCGAAGCGGCCCGGGCCAAAGGGGCCGTCGTCTGGTGTATCGATGCCTATCGCAACAAGACGGCCGACCTGGCCGACCACTTCATCGCCGTCCGCCCCGGTACGGATGGAGCCCTGGCCCTGGGCATGATGCATGTCCTCGACCGTGACGGCTTGGCTGACGAAGCCTTCCTGGCCCGGAACGTCCTCGGCTGGGAGGACTTGAAAAAGAACGTCCTGCTCAAGTATACGCCGGAAAAAACGCAGGGCATCACCGGCGTGCCGGCCGACGTCATCGTCGAATTGGCCCACGCCTACGGCCGGGCCCGGGCGCCGTTCATCCGCCTCGGCAGCGGCCAGTCCCGCTACCGCAACGGCGCCATGACGACGCGCCTCATCACCTGCCTGCCGGCTGTCGTCGGCGCCTGGGGGAAGCAGGGAGCCGGCCTCTTGACTTCGGCGTCGGCGTCGAAAGCCTATGATAAAGAAATCGTCACCCATTCCGATTGGAAACAGCCTGGCAAGCGCGTCGTCAACATGTGCTGCCTGGGCCAGGCACTGACGAGTGACGACCGCATCCGCAGCCTCTTCGTCTATTCGTCCAATCCGGCCTGCACGGCGCCGGACCAGAACCAGGTCCTGAAGGGCCTCTGTCGGGACGATTTATTTACCGTCGTCCACGAACGCTTTATGACCGATACGGCCCGTTATGCCGACATCGTCCTGCCGGCGACGACGTCGCTGGAACACGACGACGCTTATTATTCCTATGGCAACTACACGATCCAGTGCGGCTATGCAGCCATCCCGCCTGTCGGCCAGAGCCGCTCCAACTGGCGCGTCGCCTGTGACCTGGCCCATGCTATGGGTATAGACGATGATTTCTACGATCGCTCAGAACGGGACCTCGTCGAAGCCCTGGCTGCGTCGACGACGAAATGGCCCCTGCCTGTGGATCAGCAGCGCCTCAGTCAGGGCCTGCCGACGCCGCTGCCCATGCCGGCCGATTACCAGACGCGATTTGCCACGCCGTCGGGGAAAATCGAGATATACAACGCGGCCCTGACGCCGGCCCTGCCGGACTATCTGCCCCTTGCAGAAGACGCCGGCACGCTGGCTTTCGTCAATGGGCCGGACATGCGCATCCTCGATTCGTCCTTCAATGAACGGGACGAACTGACGGCCAGCCATACAATGGACCTCTTCGTCCATCCCGACGATGCGGCCCGCTATGGCCTGCAGGACGGCCAGACCGTGACCTTGGCCAATGAACGGGGCCAGGCCGATTTCACCGTCGTCATCTCTAAACGGACCGTGCCGGGCCAGGTCGTCAGCGAAGGCGTCTGGTGGCGGGAACGGGTCAAAGGGCAGGGAGCCTCAGTCAACGTCCTCACGTCCCAGCGCCTGACCGACGAAGGCGCCGGCAGCACCTTCTACGACGTCCGCGTATCCATTGTTCCATCCGCTAACTCCTGACAAGTAAAAATACTTGACAGATAGGCCGCTTTCCGTTATAATACCAAAGTACGCTGTTTGAAAGGCGGTGAAGCCATGCTTGAAGATGTAGTCCGCAAGGGACGGCTCCTCGATTTGTACGGGCCTTTGCTTACGGAGAAACAACGGCGCTGCATGGAAATGTATTTCGATATGGACCTGTCCCTGAGCGAAATCGGGGAGGAACTGCACATTTCCCGCCAAGGTGCCTATGACATGCTCAAGCGCGCTTCCCATTCGCTGGAAAGTTATGAACAGCGCCTTCATCTGCTGGCCCGCTACGATGCGGTCCGGGATAAGATCGATGAAGTAGAGCGGCTTCTCGACCGGGAAGAACCGCAAACCCTTGAAAGAGCGAAACAGCTTTTGCATGAAATAGAGTTATAGAAGGAGGCCCCTTATGCCATTTGAAAGTCTGTCCGAACGATTCCAGGCGGCATTTAAAAAACTCCGCGGCAAAGGGAAGCTTTCTGAAGAGGATGTCAGCGAAGCGCTGAAAGAGATGCGCCGCGCCCTTCTGGAAGCGGACGTCAACTTTGCCGTCACCAAAGATTTCATCAAGAAAGTCAAAGAAAAGGCCGTCGGCGAAGAAGTCTTCGGCAGCCTCAATGCGTCACAGACGGTCATCAAGATCGTCCGCGATGAACTGACGGAACTCCTCGGCGGGACACAGAGCCGGATTACCATTTCTCCCAAGCCACCGACCATCATCATGCTCGTCGGCCTCCAGGGGGCTGGTAAGACGACGACAGCCGCTAAACTGGCCAAGAAGCTGAAGTCCCAGGGCAAGAGCCCGCTCATGGTCGCAGCCGACGTCTACCGTCCGGCGGCTATCACGCAGCTGCAGGTTCTCGGCCAGGAACTGGACATGCCTGTCTACACCGAAGAGGGCAGCAAGGACCCTGTCGCCATTGCTCAGCACGCTATTCCCTATGCGACCAGCCATTTACGCGATGTCGTCATCATCGATACGGCCGGCCGTTTACATATCAATGAAACCCTCATGGACGAACTCATCAACATCAAGAATGAAGTTCATCCCCATGAAATCCTGCTCGTCGTCGACGCCATGACCGGTCAGGATGCCGTTACGGCTGCATCGGCCTTCGATAAAGCCCTCGGCATCGACGGTATCATCATGACCAAGCTCGATGGCGATGCCCGCGGCGGTGCCGCCTTGTCCATCAAGGCCGTCACGGGCAAACCGATTAAGTTCATCGGCGTCAGCGAAAAGCTCGACGGCTTGGAAGAATTCCATCCGAACCGCTACGCATCGCGTATCCTCGACTTAGGCGACGTCGAAACGATCATTGAAAAAGCCCAGGCGGCTTTCGATGAAGAATCGATGGAAAACATGAAGAAGACCATGAAAAGTGGTACCTTCACCTTCGATGACTTCCTGTCCCAGCTCCATATGATCAAGAAGATGGGCAATATGGGCAGTCTCCTGAGCCTCATCCCGGGCATCGGGAAATATAAGAAAGAACTCGACAAAGTCGACATGGACGGCAAAGAATTCAAACGAATCGAAGCCATCATCACATCCATGACGGCCCAGGAACGGTCGAGTGCCAATCCGAAAATGCTCATCAAGGACAGCCGCAAGCGCCGTATCGCCAAGGGCAGCGGCACGCGCGTCCAGGATGTCAACCGCCTCATCAAGCAGTTCGCAGAAATGCAGAAGATGATGAAGCAGGCCAAGAAAGCACAGAAGAATAAACGACGGGGTTTCATGCCGCGTCTGCCTTTTTAAATGGATTTCCCTTTTTTGTGGAAATAAGATACTATATCAAGGAGGTGATTTTCAATGATTAAAATTCGTTTGGCTCGTTTAGGTGCTAAAAAGAAACCGATCTACCGCGTCGTCGTCGCTGATTCCCGCGATGCTCGTAACAACGGTCGCCCGGTTGCTACGTTGGGCATGTACGATCCGTCCAAAGACATGGACAATCGTCTGACCGTCGATGCTGAAGCAGCTGTAGCATGGCTCGGCAAAGGCGCACAGCCGACAGATACGATCCGTTCTATCTTCAAAAAAGCTGGCATCATGGCTCAGTTTGAAGCATCCAAAAAGTAAGTGAGGCTGGATACTATGGAAGAATTGATTGCATGTATCGCCCGGTCCCTCGTCAAGAATCCGGATGCGGTTACAGTTACCAAGATTCAAAAAAAAGGCCTCGAAGTCTATCAGCTTCATGTCGCACCCGAAGATATGGGTAAAGTCATTGGCAAACAGGGTAAAATTGCGAAAGCATTGCGCCTTGTTGTCAAGGCTGCGGCAGTGAAGGCTAACAAGAAAGTATCAGTGGATATCGTATAGGAGGAACCATGGATCAGATTACATTGCGCGTTCCTGTCGCTGTCAAAGCAAAGGTTACGCAGGCCCTCAAGGATCGTATCCTCAAAGGTGCTGACCAGGCCCTGAGTGACATCGATCGGGAAATGCAGAACCTGGAATTCCAGGCCAAACGCATGATGACCGAACAAGCTAAAATCGATGCACAAGGGTTGATTTCCTTGCGTGCTAAAGTAGAAGAACAGAAACAGCGTCTCGCCGCAGCTAAGGCTAAGGCACAGCACGACAGAGAAGAAGCTGAACAGTTGACAATCGGTTCCGAAATCAGACAAGGCACGCTTGAACAGACTGTCGTTGTCAATGTCGGCGATGATTTAGAAAAATTGATGGGAACGGAAATCCTGCTTGAAGACGGCAAGATCGTTTCTATCCGCCAATAGAATACGATGGCTGAATTAGATCTTTTCACAATCGGTCAAATCGTTGCCCCGCACGGCGTGCGGGGTGATGTTCGTATTTATCCCGATACGGATTTTCCGAAACGATTCCTGAAAATGAAATACGGCTACATTGACGGCAAGAAATATGAAGTAGAATCCGCACGTCTTCATAAGCGGGTCGTCCTCATGAAATTTGTCGGCGTCGATGATCGCAATGCGGCGGAACTGTTGGTCAAAAAAGACCTGCAAGTGCCGCGCGAAGATTTAGTGCCCCTGCAGAAAGGCCAGCACTACATCTACGACATCCTCGGCTCGGCCGTATACGACCTTCAGGGCCATGAACTGGGAAAACTTACAGACGTACTGCGCACGGGCAGCAACGACGTCTATGTCGTCACTGCCGATGACGGCAAGGAAATACTCCTGGCCGCCATTCCCGATGTCATCAAGTCCATTGATGAAAGTGCTAAGAAGATCGTCGTCGATCCGCCGGAGTGGGTGGACGAATGAGAATCGACATTATCTCACTCTTTCCGGAGCTCATCGAAACGTTCTTCCAACACAGCATCATCGGGCGGGCACGGGCAGCCGGCCTGTTGGATCTGGATGTGACCAATCCCCGTAATTTCACGTACGACCGTCATCACATGGTCGATGATACCATCTATGGCGGCGGCTGCGGCATGCTCATGAAGGCAGCGCCCCTCTATGCCGCTGTCGAAGCCGTGCGGCGTCAGGTGCCGCGGCGGCGCATCATCTTCATGGGGCCCGCAGGGCAGACCTTTACGCAGGCCAAGGCACGCGAGCTGGCGACATACGACCAGCTTATTTTATTATGCGGCCATTACGAAGGCGTCGATTACCGCGTCGAACAGGATCTGGCCGATGAGACCATTTCCATCGGCGACTACGTCCTCACTGGCGGTGAACTGCCGGCTATGACCGTTACCGATGCCGTAGCCCGCATGATTCCCGGAGTCCTCGGCGCAGCTGCCGGGGCCGCTGACGATTCTTTCTATTCGTCGCTCCTGGAATATCCGCAGTATACCAAGCCTGCCGTCTTTCGTGGCATGGCCGTACCGGAGGTCCTGCGGAACGGCGACCACGCCAAGATCGATGCCTGGCGCCGGGAAGCGTCGCTGGCGCGGACTTTGGAATTACGGCCGGACCTTTTGCAGCATTGCGATTTGTCGCCAGCTGACCAAAAGATACTGGCTAAACTGAAAGGGGCGAAGAAATGATGAAATCCCCTTTGTATGTCGGATTGGTTCATTATCCCATATATGACAAGAACTTCAACGTCATTGCCACGGCCATTACCAACTACGATCTGCATGACATTTCGCGGTCGGCCAAGACCTATGGCGTCAAGAAATATTTCATCATCCACCATATTCCGGGGCAGCTCGATATGGTGCATAAAATCATGGATTTCTGGGAAAGCCCGGTGGGCCGCAACTATAACGGCTACCGCACCCAGGCTTTCGATATCGTAGACATCCGCCCGTCCATCGAAGCGGCTGTCGAAGCCGTCACCGCCGCAGAAGGGAAGCGCCCTTACGTCGTCACGACGGACGCGCGGACCTATGCCAACACCATTTCCTATAAGGAGTTGCGGCAGAAGCGGGAAGAAGACGATACGCCGATCCTCCTGCTCTTTGGCACGGGCTACGGGATGACGAAAGAAACGATGGAAAAATTTGATTTCATCCTGGAACCGATTTACGGGGCCGGGGAATATAATCACTTATCTGTCCGTTCGGCAGCAGCTATCATCTTAGATCGCCTGGCCGGCGAAGATTGGTGGAAATAAAGGGAGGCATTTGAATGTCTGGACATTCTAAATGGGCGAATATTAAACGTAAAAAAGGGAAAAACGACGCAATCCGCGGTAAGATCACGACCAAGATCGGCCGTGAAATCACGATTGCTGTCCGCATGGGCGGTCCGGACCCGGTCGGCAACATGCGTCTGAAGCTGGCCCTTCAGAAAGCAAAGGAAAACAATATCCCGAAAGATAACATCAAACGGGCTATCCAGAAAGGCGCTGGCGCTACAGAAGGCCAGAACTACGAAGAAATCGTATACGAAGGCTACGGCCCGGCAGGCGTTGCCGTTACGGTCAACGTCCTCACGGATAACCGCAACCGCGCAGCCGCTGCTGTCCGCCACGAATTCTCCAAATCCGGCGGCAACCTCGGCGCTACGGGCTGTGTCAGCTGGATGTTCCACAACACGGGCATCTTCGTCGTCAACCGCGATCAGGCCGATGAAGACCAGATCATGGAAGTCGCCCTCGATGCCGGTGCTGATGACGTAAAAGTTTCCGACGAAGACTACGAAATCATTACGACGCCGGAAGCCTTCGATGCTGTCGAAAAAGCCCTGGCTGACAACAACATCGAAACGGAACACGCATCGATCACCATGGTTCCGGAAAACACGATTAAACTCACGGGAGAAGACGCTGAAAAAATGGAACGCTTCGTAGACGCCCTCGACGAACTCGACGACGTCCAGGACGTATACCACAACGCAGAACTTCCGGAAGAGGAAGAATAAAAGTGGTTAGTGGCTAGTTGTCAGTGGTTAGTAAATGGCTTTAAATTTAGAGGCTTTCGTTGTAAACGCTGCACTACAAACTATCAAAAAATGGGACTGTACATGATGGCAAAGACCTTCTTGTGACAGTCCCTTTTTTAGTGCCTAGCCGTCAGCAGCTAGCCCCTAACCCCTAGCTCCTAACCTCTAGCCCCTAACCCCTAACTGCTAGTCCCTACCCCAAAATTTCTAAACCGTTGCAATAACAACCGATTGTCCTGTTCATCCATGGTATACTACGTTCAGAAGTTGAGAGAACCTCACTTAGAGATAAGATATAATTCATCCACTTACTTAGGAGGTAGGTACTATGTTGAAATCTGTTTTGAATAAATTCGCAATGAATGAAAAAGTTACGTCTGATATGATCATGGGCGATATCATCCGCCTTCATCCGGAAGTCGTCGATACCCTCATTTCTCAGGGGATGCACTGCCTGGGCTGCCCGTCGTCGCAGCAGGAAAGCCTGGCCAATGCCTGCTTTGTCCACGGCCTGGACCCGGAAATCGTCACCAAAGCCGTCAACGTTGCCATTGAAGCGAACAAACAGTAAGAGGAGGACATATCATGAGCGCATTTTTAGGACCCATCCATTTTTGGTTATACAATAAAATCCAGTTCCAGGAAAGCCTGATCGACGAACTCATCCGCTACGCATCCAGCCAGGGCTGGTCCGACAGCGATTTGGCCGACAAATACGGCAGCAAAGACCGCCGCAAACTCGATGAAGTCATCGACGAATCGAACATCCACGGCTGGCTCCAGTCGCGTATCCACGATGCCGAAGGCCGTTATGCCGCCTTGGTACTCGATGTCGCCGGCGACCAGGAAGACCGCCTGACGGCACTGAAACAGGCCGCTTATGACTTCGGTGCCAGCCAGCATCTCAATGCCGCTACGGCCCCGGAAGCCTTCCACCGCCTGGACGACCTGCTCCTGGACGGGATGCCCTGCGACCAGGTCAACCGCGTCCGCGAAAGCGATGACAGCCGCATCACCTGGGACCGGACCATGGACCTGCACAGCGAATTCTGGCAGGGCCACGGCGACCGCTACTACGCCCTGCGCCAGGCCTTGGTCGACGGCCTGTTGTCGGCTACGGATTACGCCTTCACCAGCCCGGCCGAAGGCCAGTATGAAATCGTCAAGAAATCTGCCTAAACGAAAGAGAGGGAGCCTTATGTATTGCACGGAAGTCATGGTTAAACAACATGCCAATATTTCACGGATGCTGAAAGTCATCAAAGAATCATGTTGCGCTATTCTGGAAGGGGCTGAAATCGACCAGCAGGAATTTGCCGAAATCCTCGATTTCATCCGCCGTTATGCCGACGGCCACCATCACCGCAGGGAAGAACTCGTCCTCTTCCCTGAAATGGTCGACCACCTGGAAGAAGTCGCCTCCATCATCATCAAGCACGGCATGCTCGTCGAACACGACCTCATCCGTGCCCATGTCCGGGCCCTCGACGAAGCCCTCAAACTCTACGCCCAGGAACCGAAGACGGAATATAAACTCCAGGTCCTGACCGAAGCCATGGCCTATGCCAACCGCCTGCAGCAGCACGTAGAAAAAGAAAACAACGTCGTCTACCCCTTAGCCGACCGCGGCCTGTCCGATGATATCAAAGCTAAAATCGACCAGACTGTAAAAGACATGGAACAAGAAGAAGGCCCGGAATTCGTAAAAGGCTACATGGAACTCCTGGACCGCCTGGAAAAGAAATATAAAATCGCGTAGCCCGGCTCTCCTCATAGGAGAGCTGTCAGCGAAGCTGACTGAGAGGTTGCTCTTTTTACATAGTTTGTAGTACGGAGTTTGTAGAAGATAGCTTAAAATTTTTACCCATTGCTAGCCACTAACCACTAAAAAAACTTGTCGCACGGCGACAAGTTTTTTTTTATGCCAAGACACATTCTGTCTACCTGACTATATATAATAGATAACACCAGGAGGCGATAAGTATGAAACAAATTGACGTAGTACAAGCACAGCAAGATATCCAGTTCATCTATAACTGCTATAAGAAATTTGGCCTTGACGTGGACGAATGTCGGGCCGTCCTTAAAGAACGCGACTGCTGCGAACACCGCGACAGTGACGGTCATCTGCTCTTTGAGGATGCCAGCTCCCTGACGATGATAGATAGCGCCAAGAATTGTCATGATACGTATATCTGCAAAAAATGCCATACTGTTTTTTCGCTGAAAATTGACCCGGATACGCACGAATACAGCTACAATGAAGTCTTGAGATATAACAGCCTGGATGACCTTCTCAAGCCGGATTTCATAGCACACCTCGAAAAATCCAATCATATTTTGGACAAGATGCAGCAGTTCACGCCCAAAGATGTCACCTTTTTCCACAACAACCTTAAAATCCAGGCCGAACTGCTCCAGCGTGAAATCCGTCGACAAACGGCTATCTTAGAGAAATTGGATTACATCACACTGGACCTGCCCTATTACGATGACTTTTCAGCCAAACACATCCGCAGCATTCTCTTTCCCCTGTACAAGCAGATGACATTCAGGACCTTTTGGGTACTGAACTTTTCTGTGCCCATCTTTAGCAACCTCGATTATTATGACCGTACGGTCAATCTCCTCGACGACATCCCGGGCCTCAATATGGACGAAGCGCTCACGCTTATCGACGACTGCTTCAAAAAGGCTGGCACGACCTTGCAGGAAAGCCGGCGCCGTTACGCCTGGGAGCCCGTCTGCCATCACCGCGATGAACGGGGGAACCTGCTGATCCATAATCTGCCGAATATGGTACAGACCGTTGAATGTGAACGCTGCCATGCCGTCTTTGCCCTGAATTTCAACGAACAACTGGGAAAATACATCCATGGCTACCTCTTGGACGACTGCCACTTCTACGACTTCGAACGGACTGGCGTCGCCGAAAAAGCAGAAGCCGTCCTGGAAAAAGACAGACTTTCCAACGTCCATTCGCTGACGGACTATTACCGCATGCGCGAAGAGTTGAAAGAACAGTACCAGGCCGTCACGGAAGATAAGATGGCCTGTTGGGAACTGGTGGGACGCCTGAATACATGCCTCTTAGAAATCGATGGCCTGAATACCTTCACGCGCCATCAAGTCGAAGACAGCGTATTGTATGCCCAAAAAGAAATGATTGACCGCTACCTCTGGCAACACGAACTTCAAAAACAGCTTAAAGCCCGGCTGAAAGAATTCGGCACCCTTCCGTCCCTGAAGTATCCCTGGGATAGTAAAAAGAACACAAAGACAGAAGATACAGAGAAAGGAAAGATACTGCATGGTACATTTTGACAAAACCTGTCCTCCTCAGATGCTATAGTGAAGATAGAACTTGCATTTCACAGGAGGGATCATCATGGACATAAGCGAACAGACCAAGAAGAATCAGGCTATCAACTTGTATACGTGGGGCTTAGAACTCCTTGCTGACGGCGGTCACGTCCGGGACGCCGATAAAGTGGGTTGGATGCTGGTAGAAAATGCAGCCACCCAGGGCGACCGGGACGCCCAGAACTATTTAGGCGATGCCTATTTTTACAGTTACAAAAAAGATGAAAAAGCTGCCTTTTGGTACACCAAAGCCGCCGAACAGGGAGTGCCAGAAGCCCGAGCCATGCTGGGGATGCTCTATCTCCTGGGACGCGGCGTTACGCGGAATTATGCCAAGGCCCTCCATTACTTTGAACAAGCCCTGCAGGGCGATGAACTCAACGTCGAAGCCGCCGTGGCCCAATATTGGCTGGGCCAGATGTATAAAGAAGGCATTGGCGTCTCGAAAGATTGCGAAAAAGGCGAAAAACTGATACACCTGGCCGCCATAAACGGTTATGCACCCCGTGGGAAATAAGTGAGCGCAGGTCGCCTCGGAATCAGATGCGGCTTTGCCGCGACAAACTCAAACTGACAACGACGCTTCGGGAAGCCCTCAGCGCGTAGCGGGCCGCCCGCCGCTACCATCCGTCCAAGTAACTGTCCTGCATCTGATGAATCAGAAAGCTTTGGGACGGCCTCTACGGATGCGGCTTCGCCGCGATAAATTCATGAAATGAACGCAGTTCGCCGGTCGCAGATGGCAGTCCGCCGCGGTCTTGCAGACCGCAAAAAAATCATGGCCAACGGCCTTGTGCTTAAGGGACGCCCAGAGGGCGTCCCGCTTGTGAGATTCGACCATAGCCTATTCAAGTATAATGGCAGGTTTTTACGAACCACTAGTCACAAACAACGAGCCACTTTATTCCAATCATCATTAACCTGGAAGCGCAGAACGATTTCAATCCGGGTTATCCGCTGCTAAAGCGGGCCGTTTACTATTGCGGTCGCATGATTTCCAGTCAGTATGGTGGTCCTATGTCAAGTTTGAGTACAAGTTAAATTGAGGTTTTTATCAATCAGTTATCCAGCAATCAAAGCTGCCTTTTTCTTGTAGTTTGCATATAATTTCTCATAGTCATTGGGTGACATATAGTTACAGTGACTGTGAATTCGAACGGTATTATAAAACGTGTTAATGTATTCAAACACCAGCATATAGGCTT
>ERZ791612.48-NODE-48-length-76789-cov-5.983997_pt1 | contig 76789 bp, 59 predicted proteins | sample MGYA00509963_ERZ791612 | MGnify/ENA primary metagenome ERZ791612 (study PRJEB30046, sample SAMN00791906) | human gut metagenome | study: EMG produced TPA metagenomics assembly of the A metagenome-wide association study of gut microbiota in type 2... | reverse complement strand
CAGTCGCTATTGTTGTATATAAAGGTTTAAAACTTGTAGTTTATCGAATGCTTACGAATAATCTGGATATAATTTACTTAATGTATCCCAAGCACTTTCAAACAAATATTCTAAATATTGGTCATCAAACCTTTCATAGAATGAAAAGGCTTTAAAATCATTAACTTTTTCCATTTGCAAATAATTCTTGTAAATAAGATTTACCTGAAATCATATTATAGATATATTATTCTCTTCTAAAAATTTAATATCGGAATCCAATAAGTCCGACTTTGAAATAAGCCCTAACTTAAATTTTAGAATCCTTCTTAATTTGGTCTTACCTCCTCCCGATAAGGAAAAATAATTATTAGAATAGTCAACATCTTTAATTTTATTTATATATAAATCAAATGATTTTTGGATGCCATAATTTTCAAGAATACTTTTAAGAATATCAAATAAAACAGAAATTCCTATTGTTTTTAAAATAATACTATTTTCTGTTGCATTATCCCATAAAATAGTTTTCACTGACCAAAAGAAGTTCTCTAATATCAAGTACAATTCATTATCTTTTGAATTTAAATATAAATACCTTAGCACAGGTTTACCATTATCAGAAAGTATTTGTCTTGTTTTATCTCCCCATATACTATTTCTTTTCATCGCTAACATATCACGATCTTTCTGTGGGTTACTAGAAATCAAACTCATAATACCTTCAACCATTGCAGCTGTAGAAAGAAGCCATTGTTCTTTATTCACAATCTCATCTATCTCGGAATACAATGGAGCTAATTTGATTTTTTGATATAAAGGAGATTTCTTGCTAAAATTAAATTTTCGTGTAAGATATACGGCCAACTTTTCTGGTGACCATGTATCTTGAGGCTCATTCTCAACATCGTAACCAAATAATTCCAACGCCAAACTTTTATCTACCCGTTTTTGATTACCATTAATAGTAGCAAATAAATATGCTTGATAAGGATTAGGCAAATCAATAAAAATAGAACAAACTAACTCAATTTCTTTACAACTAGAATCAGCATAATTAAATGCATTCAAACGATGCTGACCATCAATTATTAAAGATGAAATTTTATCAGGTACTACAAGATTAAAAACATCTGTGATATTAGTTTTCTCTACAATCCATCTATCATTCTGCTTTTCAATAATTCCACCTTCCCTATCAATGTTTGCCGCTATCAAGATTGATGTAGGGAAACTCATCTCATCAGACATAATAAAATTAGCTATTGCTTTCAAACGTTTCGTATCTAAAGGCCTCTGATTACCTTTTAAATTGCCATCTTTATCATACCTTGCGACAGATGAAGTAGAAATTTTAAGTAAATCTCCTGCCTTAATTTTTGCTATGTAAAATTCGCCCAATGGCTGTTTAACTTTTATCGCACTTATATTCATATTATTTTATTTATCTTTAATTAAACTGTTCACGACTCCCACCTAAAGCATTTTCCCCAATATTCTTGTTAAAATTATCATTGTAACGATTCTGGTACCACCAAAGAATACACGATAAAATATACGATAAAATCGACAATATAAGTGGAATACAAATTACCCCATTTCCTAAAAACAGAACAACAAAAACAGTAAATACAATAGACAAAACAAGAGCTATTAAATTCCATAGAGTTTCTGAAAGATTGGATTTTTTTCCTCTTAATGCAATTATTTTTTCTGCAGTTGAATATCCTACAGTGGATACAACAATTGTTATCAATCCTATAGAAATATCATCTAATGGCCATCTGTGATTCGTTAGATAATAACTAATGCTAGGAATAGTCAAACCTAATGTTCCTAAAATTATATAGAACACTCCAAAAAATATAATCTTTTCTTTCATAATTTGACCTCTCTCCCAAAAATTTCTTGTTTGACCCACTCCAAGTCATTAGAAATTGACTGATCTTGCATCATTTTCATTATATAGTAGAATCCCCCATTAGCATATTCATTTATTAAATCAATCGCTTTTGATGGCTCTTTCATTATTTCAAGTGAACCAGTCTTAGCTATACACATACACAACAACGCTTCAGCATCTTTTTCTCCACCCCCATTACACATAGTGTTTAGATTAAAAGGTCGATCTGCAATAGGAGATTGTAAAGGTCTTCGTTCATTATGTATAAAACCTACGACCGCTGCCCAAACAAAACACTGCCAATGATATGAAAATACATTGTAGGCGCCACCTTGTTTATTTGAAAATTTAAGAATAACATTATCCTTAACTTTTTGCTCAAACGAAAACTTTATTTCAAATATATTTTCCATATAAAATTCATTTTAGCACAACAATCTTTGTAGAGACTTCATGTTGTCCACGGTTCACATCTCCACTATAAATTTCACTCTCTAAATTATAAATTCTAGCTACATTACTTTGATTCTTCAAATCAATATATTTGTCACTTTCCAAATCAACATCTTTGGTTAAAATTATCGATTGTTCAAAAATATCTTTGATACCAAGCAAGTATTTATGCGTCGTTTCGAGGTCAAAACTAGATGTTGGAGCATCACTAATGAATGGATAATAAATACCCATGGCTTCCTGATTCAATGACAATAATGCATTAATAATACTCATCTTCTTTCTATCCTCATGACTGGTATTAAGTCCGGCATCAAACTCAATAGAATAATCATCTCCTATTTTAACACACCCTTTATAACCGTTATCGTGTTCTGTAAATTTCGCATAAAATATATTTGCTCTTTCTTCTATCTTACGAAGAAGATCTTTCCTTGCATTCTCTTGAACTCTCTTACATATATCTTCTAGAAATGTAGAAATATTTTTCCATTCTGTCTCTGGAACTTTAGCGATTGTCGTATCTTTATCTCCAAGTTTTTCAAGATCTTTTTCCTTCGTACGTAATTCACTTTTATAGTTAGTGAGAGTTTGTTTAGACATATCTAATTTACGAAGTAACATCTCTAAATTTCGTCGACTTGCGCGGATTTTTGAATCAATAATTCCTGCAGTTTCAGCTTGAGTCACGGGATCAACTCCATGCTTCTTCCTAATCTCGTCAATTTGGTCATCAAGTTTCTCTTTTTCAGTTTGTTTTCTTCTTCTTTGAGCCATATACTTTTCTAGATCATTTTCACTATCTTTCCATTGTTTATCTATTTTAGATAATGAAATAAGTAATGCATCTGGATAATCCTGTATCTTTCCCACAAACATATTGAACTGTTTTGATAGTTGCATATTATTTGTGTATTCTTCCATTTCTTTCAAATAGTCTTCTTGCAATTTTAATCGTTCCAGAATATAATGATACTGAGCATCATTCTCTGTAAATTCAGTTCCACAAACAAAACATTTCTTTTCTCTCAGTATTTCTTCCAACTTTGAACGGCTTGGATTATCCAAATATCTTTTTTCTGGGACTGTATATTCTTCCTCTTTATGTTTCTCAATAATTTCTTTGCATTTTTCAATCATTGGTTCAATTCCACGAAGTATCCATAATGAAGGAAGTTTTTCACGCTGAAAGTTATCTATGCGCGTCATTTCTGATAATAATTGATTTATTTCATTCTCACAATCCTTATATTTTTTTACTAACATAGAATAACTTGCAAGACCAGATATCTTATTTTCACCATCTGCTAATGCAATTTTTACAGTCTCGATATCAGTTTCAAGTTGCTTTTTAATATCTTCTTCTTTACCGATTTTATAATTTAGACTATCTATAGCTGATAATAAATCTTTGACGTTTGTATTATGCTTATTCTGTTCTTTTAGTTTCCGACTTTCTATTCCTGCAATTTTTACCTTGGATTTACTAATTATCTCAGAAAGTTTCTCATAATAAGGGAAATATGAAATATGTTTCACGGCAGCTTTCAATGTCTCCTTATTTCTAAAGTTTATTAAACTCTCTAACGATTCACCTTGAAACCAAATATAGTTTCTTATACCATCTGGAAATAATTCATTAATTTTATCTTCCGCCAATAAATCATTAAGAACTCTCGTTCCTGTAACAGAATCAAATGAAACTTTTAATATATTAGGTCTTACCTCCCAAGCTCTATCTGAGTCCCAATTATCTCCTTCAAGCCTTAAAGCACAAACCGAACGGTCTACTAAGTAGTTTATACCCTTATCATCTTCCAACTCGATTTGAACAGAAGCAGTTACTTCTTCACCCACATTTGCCTTGTAAAGAGACCTTTTATTGATGAACTCATAACGTTGCATCGCAAACTTAGCAGACTGAGGTAAATTATCTGTTGTACACCAACCAATACCTGTTATATATATTTTACCAAATAAGACCCAATAAAATGCATTGAAAAGTTTTGATTTCCCTTTTCCACCATTACCTATTACGAGATTAAGTCCTTTGGAAAAATCCATGGTTTGATTCTCATAATAGGATTGAAAATTTTCAATAGTAATATTTTTTATAATCATAATCTTAGTCCTTATGAATTACAGATATTCTTTATATTTGCAATATACTGGTTCGTTAATGCATCAGCATCACCCACGTTTGTAGACAATTCCGTCAACATTTTTGCGGCATCTTTAGCTTTCTCAAAATTTACGGTTATCTTTTCTGTACCAGACTTAACCGTTTGATCAATCTCTTTCTCAATCGCTTTATACATTTCGTCCTGTATAGCCATAATATCTCTTATTTATAGTTATTATTCTCTTTATCAAGCAAATCAAATAGGTTAATTCTTAAAGCTTCGCAATAGGCCAATAACTTTCCATATAAAATATCTATTTGGTTATCTGCAAGAGCTGCAAAGTTTATGATTCTCTTCACCTCATTAAGGAATAGATTTCTTTCTATGCTATTGGATTCATCTAATATGTTAGGTGGTGTAACAATTAAATCCCAAATTTTTGCTTTCTCTTTTCCTTTACATTTTCTTAATACACGTCCACGACGTTGAACAAATTGACGAGGGTTTCCTGTACTTGAACAAAATATAGCATGTTCTGCACGGGGAATGTCTACTCCTTCATCAAGACATTTCATTGAAAGGAGAATCTGGATATCCCCATCCGCAAAATTCTGCAATATACTTGGAGCGTCATCTAACCCACTTATATATTTATGATAACTATAACCGTGCTCTTTAAACATCTGGGCATATTCATCTATAATATGTACATCATCCTGATTAATATTATAAGAGTCATTAATTGAATAATCAGGCTCATACCCTTCCGGCACAAAAACGAAAGTATAATCCAATTTCTGCTTTTGCCTCAACTCTTCTAATAAATCTGATATAGCAATTTTTTTATTCTCAGCTTTATGAATAATCCTTTTTCGCTTTAGTAATAATTTTTCTGCATCAGGTTTATATTTTCCTGTATCAGCATCAATATATTTTCTTAACTGATCAGAAATTCTTTCGTACTCTTCCATCTCTGAACTAGTTAACTCTATGAAAATAGGATAATAATCATAATGACATAAAATTCCTTCTTCAATCGCCTGTTTCATTGTATATCTATACGTATACTTAGGAGGCTTTGAATTAAAGAACTCATATAATTTTTCTGAGCCTAAATCATCATAAATTCTTTCAGGAGTTGCAGATAGTCCTATTCGCCAATTAATCATTTCAGGTAAATGATTTAGTGAATTCTGTGAACCTATATTATGAGCCTCGTCTGCAACATAAATAAAAGTTTCTACTCCCCTAACTTTCTTAAGAAATGATTGTATATCATTTCTGTTAAAGGTAGCATATGTAGTAATAAGTATAATACTTTTTGTCGAATCCAGTAAGCTTCTTGTTATATATCTGCTTAATATGTTTTTCCAATCTTTATCAGAATGTGTTGAAACAATATTCTGATAATTAAAAGATTTAGTTTCGTGCTCCCATTGTATTGCTAAAGCTTGTGTAGGTACCACAATAATAGCTTTATAGTATCCATTCTCCTTATACTGCTTTCGTATGCAATTAAGAGCTGTAACGGTTTTACCAGAACCGGTTGCCATAGCAAATATACCTTTTTTACCATTTTCTATCCACGCACTGTATGCATCTATTTGTATTCTTCTCTCCTCCGGAAATGGGAATCTAGGTTCTAGCTCTTTGAATTCTATTTTATCAAGGATTCTTCTTGATATGGGTTTACAATATTTTGCTGGAATATTATTATCTATTCCGATATTCTCCCTTAAATTAATACCTTCTTCCAACAAATTAGTTAAAGAGGTTTTTGGGAATTTTTCACGAATAAATGTTTTTACATGCTCTATTGGTATATGAACAAGATGAGGTGTATCATTTTCCCAAGATTGATCAAATAATGCCTGATATTCAGCAATCCTTTTATCATCATCAGGAGATGTAAATACAGTAATCGTTTCTCCATTTAGCTCTAATGCTGATTGTGAAAAATTAGCAGAACCAATAAAGGCGACTTTATTACCCTTTTCATCTTTAAATATTCCATATTTATCATGTCCCAATCCACCTTTCGTAGAAACTGTAGCAACAAACTCAATTCTATTAATGGAAATTAAATATGATAGACAACGAAAAAATTGTTCATCTTCTTTAGATAGTGTTTCTACTAATTTTTTGATATCAAACAGTATATGATTCTCAAAATCTTCTACCAGATGTTTTTGCCCCTTTTCTATTATTTCTTTATCCTCTTGGCTCAAAATATGGTTCATAACGACTCTCATCTTGCCACCATTTGCAATAAATAAAGCAAAACCATACGAAAGACTTCTTATTCCACTTGAAGAAAAGAATCCTAGGCCTAAATCAAAAGTAGAGCTTTCAATTAAAGCCTCAGTAAAAAAATCTTTAGGTTCGTCATACCCTGAAGAATAGCTATGCTTGAAAAATACGTCACTTAACATATAATATCCTCCAAACCATGACTAATTTTATCTATTAAGTAATCATATCCATTTAAATTAGGATTTTCATGCAATTCTTGATTCATAAGTTGCAAACCATCGTCAATATGCAATTTAACATATTTAGGAATATCCTTATCTGTTTTATAAAGACCGTATTTAACACAAATAAGTCCTATATAATATGGTAAATTATCACCAAACAAAACATGTTTACTGTATTCTTTTCCCTGAGAATCCGCAATATCAGATAGTGACAAAAGACGATCTTTAGACAAAGAATATGCAAAAGCTATACGAGCAATAATATTTTCTGCGCCTAGATTAAATTTCCGGCTCAAATCTGTAACGATATCCTTATTAACCTTTGATGTTTTTATTGAAGTAAACATATTTACAATAGAGTTTTAAACAATTTTTCAGGTACAACTTTTTTAAATGAGGAACATGCATCGTCATTTTCAATCACATATACACTATTTACATTCGGAAGCAAAGCATTGTATTCATCTTCAGACAATTCTTTTCCAACTAATGGGAAAATAACAACCTGCTTTGATACATTTGGATAAAACTTGGTAATAATATTATGTGAATGTATACTATCAAACTTTTGTAATGGACTATCTATAAATACAGGAAACTCTATACCGGATTCTTCAACAAGAGCATTCAATATTGCTGTTGCATAAAGTTGTTGTTCTCCTTTCGATAGCTTTTCTTTATTAATAATTTCTCCTGATTTATCTAATAATTCTATTTCAATAATATCATCTTTTAAATCAATTCGCACATCGTGAATAAAATCTACCTTATGCATTAACATATCAATGCCTGCCATAATTTTTTTCTCAAGTGAGACTTTACGTTTAGCTCGTAGCTCAAATAGGAAAGTTGTCAATTCTGCTATTAAACGATTTGCAATAGCATCTTTAGCTTCATCAGACTTATCTACACGAATATATTTTTGTATTTCTGACAATTGCTTTTTACGAACAGTAAGCTCTTTATTTAAAGTACCTATTAATTCAGACAATTGTCTTGATTGAAGTTCAAATTGCGAAAGTGCCTCATCAACCTCAGTCCTTCGTTGTCTTAATTCTTTAATCTCAACATTACCATCATCATATTCAGCAGTTACAATTTTTCGCTGAGTCTTTGCAAGGAATAATGCATTATTCTTAATATCTTTAACTAATTGTTTAAATGTAGTATTAAATGAATATCTGATATAATCAAATAAAGCTTGCAACTCATTTGTTTCGTTATCATTATAATCCAACAGCACTTTTACATTTTCCAACTGATCACTATTCGTTTCTAAAACATTTTGCTTAAATATACTAAGAATCAAATGTTCAAGAGTTTTCTGTTGTATTTCAGACAACTTCAGCCCTGGAATTTTCTCTATTAGTTGTGACTGAGTTAATTGAAGCGCAGCATTGATTGCCGAACAATTAGCGATCGTATTTTTTATATTTTTTTCCGTTATTGCCTGATTTATTAAATTCGCAAACAAATTTCCAGAAATTGCAAATGGAGCAATATCTAGTAAATCACGTAATCGCTCTTTTAGCTTTGAATCTTTATCCTTTAATATGGAATATAACTCTTTCTGCTTCTTCAGCTCTTCAACACTCATGGCATTACCTTCTCGAATCAAACGCTCTTGAATTTGAATTGACTCTGCTCTATATTTTTGAATTTCTCCATCAATAGTTTCACGTTCTGTTTCCTTTATTCGAATTTGCTCCTCAATTTCCTCTACACTATATGTTAGTTTATCTAATTTTGTTTTACTTATTGTTGAACCGGCATTTTTTCTAAATTTAAGTCGCAAATTTTCAAGATTCCGCTTGATATCTTCATATTTTTTTATCCCTAAGACCTCACTATATGCTATACTTAATCGACGTTTCTCATCTATTGATTTCACTTCTGCAAGATTTACAATCTTTTCAGCATCAAAAAAGAAAAACTTAGCGATATCTTTAGATAAGACAAAATCATTTATAAAAATGTCATAACCAACTTCTTTAGCTAATTCATTAACTTGTCCATCAATCAAAACCTCAATAGACTCTATATCTAAAAAATAGTCATAAGTTCTTCTAATCGTTATTGTACGACAAGGTATCGAAGGTATAAAAACATTTGTAATACTTACTTCTACATAATACTGCGCAATCCCCTTAATATACTCATTATTAGACGAATACCCATTTCTTACAATTTGTCTACGTTCTTCAACACTTATATGACATGAGTCTACAAGATTAGCAAATTCTTTATGTAAACTTTGCCGAGCATAATTCTTATAACCTTGTGCATCATTAATATCACGTCGAAATTTTTCATCAACATCTACCATCAATTTTCCATATAGACACCAGACTAATGATGTAAGAAATGTTGTTTTTCCAAAACCATTGTTGCCAGCAATCAAAAATATATTTTTCTTATCTGGTTTAAATAATGTTTCATTATGCCCTTTATATGCTCTGTAATTATGTAATATTATAGAATCTATGAACATTTCTGTTTATGGTTAAGATAGTTATCCAATCGTTTCTCAATATCTCCTTGCAGACCATTATTATTCATTAAAATAGTCTTACTTTTTTGCAATGACACCAAATCATTTATCAAATGGTAATCTTCCGGATGTTCTTTACATACCTTTTCAAGAATCAATCGTTCTTGATATTGCATATTCTCAAGAGGCATATTGCGTTTATATACTTCATTGTATATATCTGTTACTTTAGGACTAAAATAGCCATCCCTAAACCAATTTATTTGTATAGCCACTAACTCCTGATTCGAAATTAATTCCATATGAGGTTTGCTATTCTGCATATCACGTTGCAATTCTAATAACTTCCGAAGCATATTACATCTGTACTCAAATGTATAATTCCCTATATTATGTCCACCTGCATCCACCGCTAATTGGCCATTTCTACGAGTAGAATACCTGTTCTCGGAAACATTACGATCCTCAACCATTTCATCTCGATATTTTAGTAACGGTGCCATCCATTCGTTGCCATTATTAATTAATGCCTTCATAGACTTATCTTCTCTAACAACAGTACATACCCAGCAACCAAATCTACTCTGTCCACATGATGGTTGAGTTTTGTCAGTTATTACCGTTGGACATTCATAATCATCTGCAGAAGCATTTTCATAAATCTCAACTAATTTTTTATTATCATATCCCCATGGTGAAGGCATTTCCTTAATAATATACCAAACTTCCTCTAGATACAAATCTTTTATTGGAGGATAAGTATATGTATTTGGATTCAATGGATGTTTAGTTAATCGCTTACCTTTTATCTCATGCCTACGAATAGATTTAGCTCGAGTAGCACTTTCACTAAGACGGGTACCTATAAGTATAATAGCCTCACCCATAGCATCTACTTTATCCAATATAAATTGAGTCGTAGGTTTAATTTTTAATCTATCAGTACACCATCTAAAAGTATTATTTGGTACAGGATATCCTTTCCCTAAAAAACTAATCCAAAAGCTATCTTCGAGTTTAGGAACCGTTATTTCTACATTTATTGGTAATTTCTGTTCAATAGCTGCATTTTTTATACAATCTAACACTTCTACAATATAATCTGTTATAATAGGATTCTCTACAAGAGTATCATTATTTACGACATATACTTGCCTAGAGAGCGCAGAGTTACCTAAGTTTTCTCGTATAGAAAGTAATGCTTTCCATACAAGTGTTAAAACAACAGTACTATCCTTTCCTCCACTAAAACCAATAATCCAAGGAATGTTATTATCGTCTTCAAGATACTGTTCTTTAATATCTTCTACTATATTATTTATCCGTTCTGACATTATATATTTTTTTCAGATTTCATAAATATAGACACCAATATTCAGTTTGCATCATAAGACCACAAACTATAGTCTATAAAAACACATCAAGTAATACTATTCATTTTTTAATACCAACAAAAAAATATTTGATATTCGTCACATTTTCAATTATTCAACATTCTAACCTAAATCTCAACAACTCTGAACAAAGTTACATCTAATTTTCCAAATAGACAACATATAAAATGTTACTTATTTCCCACCACATACACCGGCTGATACTTCGTCCCCGCATTCTTCAACACCCCATCCTTCACCAGTTCCCGAATCACCCGCGTAGACTTCGATGAATTAAACCCAGTGAGCCGTTCAAAATCGCGGCGTTGCAGGAAAGAATGGGTCTTGAAATACTCCGCTAATTTCTGTTTCACCTCTTCCTCATCCAATTTGGCAGAATGATGCGCCTCGTCTACCTTGCGCTCCAGATACACACTCTGAAAACGGTCAATCAAGTCCTTGTCGGGCGTGAACTTGATGCTTCTCACCTGTACATCGTCATCCTTTATATACTTCGGATTAATGTCCGGCGCACACTTCAGGCTCAGACTGAAATAGCCGATTCCTTCCAAATGCACCGCATATCCGTTGCTCAGGTTCTCATAAAGTTCATCGTTCAGGGCCGTGATGACGGCTGCCACATCGGCTGGAGAGACGGTACATTTCCTGCGTATCGCTTCACGGATTTCACGGGTGGTCACTACATCTTTGGTAACCACTTTTGCATGCAACTTCGGTACGGAAACTCCCTCCTTTACCGGATTCTCAAACAAATCAAATTTTATAGCCATAATCGTTTTAGTTATATTGTAATTATACTTTTTTAAAAACGCTTATACAAAAATACCTCGACACGTAGCTGTCAAGGTCGCGACACGAACGTGACGAGACATCATCACGAACGTGTCAAGACCTCGTCACGTACGTGTCGAGGTAAATTTAACTCAATTTTTAGAAAAATGCAAGAAGGTGCCTAACTATATTAAAAAATAAATACATAAGCTTTCGTTTTTAAGCCGGACAACATATTGCGACAAATAAATTATCATTACCTTTACAAAAAGATAAGAATAAAACAATCATGGACGTCCTCTCCAAAGACCAGCGGCACAAAAACATGGCTGCCATTCATTCGGCTAACACCAAGCCGGAAATGATAGTCAGGAAGTATCTGTTTGCTCACGGATTCAGATACCGCCTGAACCATCCGCGTCTGCCGGGACGTCCGGACATTGTGCTGCGGAAATACCGCACCTGCATCTTTATCAACGGCTGTTTCTGGCATGGTCATGAGGGTTGCAAATATTACGTCATTCCCAAATCGAACACGGAGTTCTGGACACGAAAAATCACACGCAACATCGAGCGTGACAAGCGGGTACAGCAGGAACTGGCACGAATGGGGTGGCACTGCATGACGATATGGGAATGTGAACTGAAACCCAAGAAACGGGAACAGACGCTCCTGGCACTGGAATATACGCTCAACCATATTTACCTGAAAGACCACACCGTGAGCTATTCCTTTGACGAAGAAGAGAAACCGCTTATGGCTGCGGAAGAATCAGAAGATACTTATCATACCCCGAACAATAAATAAACCTCACAATATGAACTCATTCATCCCCATCTTTTCAGCCTTCTTCATCCTGCTCGGATTCCTCGTCTGGAGATTCCCCAAACTCATTGCAGGATACAACACCATGACGCCCGAGCAACAGAAAAAAGTCGACGTCAAAGGGCTCAAAGCCTTCATGTGCCGTGTGTTCTGTGCAATCGGCATACTGGTTTTCGTGAGCTACCTGCTCCTGCGGCTGTTCATGGACGAAGCGTCGGCTATCAACATCAGCTCCATAGTAGTACCCATAATAGGGGTAATCTATCTGCTGGCCGGTGGCCAACGGTACGATCACAACTAACGGGATGCCTGGGCGATAATCTCCTTTACTTCACAGCACTCTCCTTCCCGACGGATGCACCAGAACGGGACGGATTTGGCGTCGGTAAACTCTTTCATCCGCCAGGCTGATTCGAAACCGCTGGCCACGAAATGCATGGGTACAAACAGGCCGGTACGGAACATGTCGAGAAACTGACGGGCTCCGCGGGTGTAACCGTTGCCGATGCGTCCGTCTACGGGGAACATCACCACGTCGAAACAGTCGGTGAGCTTGCGGATGTCTTTCAGCTCGCCCAAGAAACGCTTTTCTTCCTTGGCAGGGTCAATGTCGATGCCGAAGTCGGGGCTGTAGACCAGTCCCCCGTGATAGTCGTCGGTCAGGAAGCGGGCGTACCAGTTGTTCAGGTCGCCGGCATGGAAGATACGCTTGCCGTCGGTCTCTATCACCCACGACACGCCGCTGTCATTGCTTCCGGTGGCCGTCACGCGGAGGAGTTCGTCTTCCCACGTGGCACCTTTCCCCAGCCAGGCGTCGGCTTCTTCCTTCTGCGCCCGACGGTGTTTCAGGATGTCTTTCGAAAGGATGTAGCGCACGTTCGCTTTCCGGGTCCGCCAGGAGAAGATGTCGCGGTTGAAATGGTCTTCATGGAAATGGCTGGAGAAAACGTACAGGGGCTTGGGCGACTGCAACAGGCGGGGCATCACGCCGGCAGGGTCCATCCAGTAGTCGAACACGAGGATGCAGCGGTCGGTCTCAAGGGCAAAGCCGCTGTGGAAGATATAGGTAAGTTGCATAGGCTGCTTGAATAGTTTGTGCAAAGATAGCGTTTTTGCCGGAAAGGAGCAGCCAGCCCCGGGGATTAAGGGGCTGTGCCCTCCACTTTATAACGGATGGAGCGTTCGCTGCGTTGCAGGCAGTCGGTGAACACGCGCAGGTCGTTGGTGTAGTTCATCAGTTCCCACACGAGTTGCACTTCTTCGTCGGTCCAGGCTGCTCTGTGGCGCGGATATTTTTTCCGGATTTCCTGCAAAGGTTCCGGATTAGAATCTTCCGGAAGGTTCAGCCGGCTGGCCCGTTCACGAAGATGTGTCAGCACACTGTTCCAATAGTTGTGATAGAGAGGCTGACAGAAGAAGTCTGCACAGAGAATCTTCTGCTTCGGCGGACAGTAGAAAAGAGCCTCCCTGTCAATGGTTTCCAGTTCTTGCATCAGCTGGTCGATACATGCGGTGGCGGCCGGAGCCTGCACCAGGATGGAGCATTCATGTCGGGCATCGTCCTTATTCCGTCGAGCCGAAAGCCAGTTGAACGAGCCTTCCACCAGCAGGCGGTCGTCCACCACCAAGGTCTTGTTGTGGATGCCTTTCAACACCCGCAGACTGACATGGTGTTCTACCAGTGCGCGGCGGGCTTGCAAACTTTCTTCCTTCCACAAGCCATTTTTCTTATCCAGGTAATGGTCGGTATACACCACCACTTCTACCCCACGTTCCACTGCTTCCTGAATGAGGGGCAGCAGGTGGTCGCTTTCAAGGGCGCGGATGGACAGGAAGGGCGACACTATCACCACTTTCCGGCGGGCGGTCTGAAGGGCCTGACGCAAGATGTCCGTATGGGCCTCAAGGGTGGACAGACGGCAGACTGCGGCCGACTGACGGGGCACATCGAGCGACTGACTCAGGAGGGGTTCCTCGTCCTGGTAGAGAAAGTGGGAGGAGATTTCGCTCTGCTGACTATCGAACAGCCACTTGGCCAGGTTGCCCGACGGGGTGTCCCGGTCGGGATGGAAGATGTTCATGTGGCCGAACACCAGGAAGTGGTATTGCGCACGCGACACGGCCACATTGAGCATATTGTACTTTCCGCCTGCTTCCATAAAGTAGGAAGTGTCGTCGGGTGAATTGACGGGCGAGAATATCACCAGCGGGTACTGGGCTCCTTGCAGCGAGTGGACGGTGCCGACGGTCATCGTAACGAAGTCTGCAGCATCGGGCAGTCCGGACAGCAGCTTGCGCAAAAGGCGTTCCTGTGCCTTGAACGGGGTAACAATGGCGGCTACCTGAGGAATAGGCTTTCCGTAGGCTTCTTCCAGCTTTCTTTTCTCGCGCGACAGCCATTTCACAATGGCAGCAGCTTCGGCTTCATTAAACCGGCTTCCGGTCTTTCCCTTCTGGCTGTATCCGTTCACATGGACATAGCCCTTGGAGGGAAGAGCCGCGTATTTCGGACGGTCGCCTTTCAGGGGAAGCAGTCGCCCGTGGTACACGTAGTCATTGCAATAGGAGATGATAGAGTCCAGGCAGCGGCGGTGTTCGCGCAGGAAGGCCCCGCGCTCGCCGTCCACCAGATAGCTACCACTCTTGCGGGCCATTTTCATCAGGTTTCCGGAAGAGGACAGGAAACCGTGTTCGGTCAGGAAAGCATACAACGGATCTTTTGACGAGGTAACCACCCCGGAGCGGCGGAGATTGATGAAAGAATATTGTCCGGTCACGGGCCAGATGGGCTCTATCTGTTCGATGTCGCCCACGAGGATGGCTTGCCGGGCCAGACTGAACGAGGGTACGGCCAACTCAGGCGACACCTGTCCGGACTCGTCGACGATGAGCAGGTCGATGGTATTGTAGAGGGGCACGGAGGGATTGCCCTCGCTGCTGCAGGTCATGTAGCGCGGAAGGGAATGGAAGGTGGAGATGAACACCGGCATCACACAGGCCAGCCGTCTCAGACGCTCGAGGTAGACTGTACGGTCCGAACGGTTCTGGTTTCCGGTACAACGGCTTAGGCGGCGGATGAACTCAGCCTCCCGGTAGTGGATGGCATACCAGAACATCTGGTAGCGGTAACTGATGTCCAGGCGCACGGCCATGTCCTCCATGCAGGGCAGGTTCCTGTACTCCTCTCCTTCCGTCAGCAGGGTGTAGCGTGCCCTGAAATCGTCGTTCTCCTCCCAGCGGGCCATGGTTTCTTCGTAGGCGGAAGAAGTCTTGCGGAAGTGTTGCATCATCCGGACAAGTAGATTCTTTCCCCCATTTACACCACCGGATTCTTTCTGTGCAGCAGCCTCCATGCCCGTTTCAATCCAGTCCCTCAGCAGGGCCATCTGTCCACGAAGGTAGTGCTGACACTCTGTTTCATCCTTGCACGAGGTATGGAAGTAACGGTTGAACAGCTCCAGGTAGTACGTGCGGTACTCGTCCACCCGCTCCGGATTGTCGTACGTTTCGGGAAAGCCCTTTCCTCGGGTGTTCAGCATCATGGCATAACGTTCAGTCAGCTCTTCCTTTCCGGACAGGTACAGGCCTAACGTATCCAGTTCCGGCAACCAGCGTGCCGCCAGGCCTACCTCGGCCGTATCTGTCTCAGCGGCTTCCATCTCGAAATCCTTAAGAATGTTGGTAATGGCCTGGTTGTTGACCGAACTGGCCACAATAAGCTCAGGTTCTCCGTCCGTCAGCACGGAATGCACCAGCCGGTTGGCGATAACCGTCTGCAGGAAAGTGGTCTTTCCCGTTCCCGGAGGACCGTTGACCGCAAAAATCCGGCTGCCACGGGGATGGGTGTACATGGCGAGCGTTTCACGCTGGGAAACGGATAAGGGGAAATCACTGCTCATCTGGGCCAGGTGCTGCTTGTTGGCATAAATCTCCCGACGGGCAGGCATCGGAAGCAACGGTTCGCACTCGCAGCGCGTCAAGCACTCCAGCAGCGGGAGGTCTTCCTTGCACTCCAGCAACTTGTCGTACAACCTCAGGATATTCTGTGCCATCCCCGTGACGGGCGCCTTCGTGATGACCATCTCCGGCTGGTTGGGGTAGTTCATTTCGGCAAACGTCATCCCGGTGGCTTTCCGGAAGAGGGCTTCGCATGCCTCCCAGTATTCCTCTTCGGTAGCCACATCGGTCTTGAACGCACTCAGCAGGCTGTCCACCTCGTCGAGGGAAGCAAGGGTACGGTCGTCCTTGGCATTGGGCGAAAGGAACTTGCGGACGAACATCGGCACACGGTCCATCGGGTTTTCGGGCAACTGCAAGGAACCGTCGGGTCCTAACGCCGCCGTAATGAAGAAAGGATATTCAGAAAACGTCTTACCAATAGGTTTGCCATTCTCATATTCGGGAAGCAGCACACAGGGGGCAATGCGCACCTTACACTTCTTCCCGTCTTCCCTTTCGTCGGGGAAAAGCAGTTCGATGTCTTCTTCCGGTATTGACTCCGGCATACGGTCTTCAAACACCAGCGTCACACGCGGCTCTTTATAGAACATGCTGTTACTCCACTCAGCATCCAGCAGGCAGTTTTTCCAGTATTTAAGCAGTTTCTTGTTCATAGGTACACAATAAGGGACAAAAATAGACGCATTCCACCACAATCGAAACAATGCGGCGGTAATAAAGCGTAATTTTACCTAAAAACAATTGAAGAGATATATCCTTCCTGCTCGTAAACCCGATGATAACGGTGAATCATCTCTACCAGCGGAATGAGGCGTACATCCTCCGGCACCAGATGGCAGAAGCGTGCATACTGGCGGTCGTACAGGGTGGCATTTCCATTCTTCAGCTTTATTTCAATATCGTCCGGCACAAAGAAAGAAGCCCGGTTGCCCAGGTATTTATAGAATTCGGTGAGATAGATATGAATGCCGGCCAGGTCGAAATCGCCAAAATGCAGGTAATCATTGGGAACCGAAAGGAGCCAGTTGCGCAAGTCATCCGACTGAGGATAACGTGACACAAGGAGTACTTTCCGGGCCTTGAACAAATGTCGCTGACGGTGAAGCAGACGAAAGTTGTCGCCGTTCTCCACACCCACCACAAGCACATCGGAGGGTATGCGGAATTTCTCCGGTTCCTGCACAAAAAAAGCCATACCTTCCAGCGGAGAGAGGGTGAAAGATTTCTCTCCCATCGTCACCTCCAATGGCTCGCAACAATTTACCAGAAAGCCGCGGAAGGTCCGCACACGAACAAGCTTGGAGTCGCCGGTTTCATTTACCAGTACACTCCGGTCCAGATCAGGGTTATGTCCATCGGTCAGTTCTATCCACCGGGACAATTCGGCCCCACCCGTATACTTGTTCTTCACATAACGGATGCTTGCCTCTACATCCAGCAACCGATAAGAGTTACGGCTTCCATGAGTGATGACAGAAAGCAACCCTTCTTCTTTCAGTTCATCGGCAAACCAGCGCGGGAAAAGGCTGGAAGGAAGTGTCTCTCCCTGTATAAGACGAAGTACCTTACGGCATATTGACGGAGTAAATTTTTTCTGTTCCATAAACTATTGCTTGCGTGTGAGTAAAGGTACCACCTGCGTAAAACTCTGAGCATCCTTACTCAAAAGATAAGTATAACGATAATCCTCCACATTGTAGGTGGTAGGAGAACTGTTGACCAGTACGATATTCCGGCAGTTGGCAAAAGCCAGAATACCTTTGACATTGTTGGGATGAAGTTTGCCGATTTCGTCCATCATGCAATGAATCCGGAAATCTCCGAACTTACGCGAAGCTTTCTCCTTGAACACGTTAATCAGCATGATGTTAACCATGGCTTTCACCAGAATATCCGTTCCGTCCGACCCCACATTGGCTATCTTTTCGGTCCATCCGGTATCGTTATCATTCTCTTTCACACGGAACTGCAGATTGAACGTGTCAGACAATACCAGGCTTTTGCGAGACGGATTGTCTCTCAGCTGCCGGCTGAATGAATAAAGATACTTCACCGCCTTTTCGTTCACTTCCATACGCGAGTCCTGCGAGAAAAGATCAAGGGCTCCCATGTTAAACTGATGTTCTTCATTGAACTGCTTGATTTCTACCAGAAGCTGCATCAGCTTGTCATCGCTGGCCTGAGTCCGCAGCTCGATGCCACGGATGACTCCGGCAAAGTTCCGCCTTACAAAGTCTTCGTTTATGGCACGAATGGTTTTCTGTATCTCACTTTCATGCTGGGTCAAATCGCCCGTCTCCTTCGAGATTCGCTGGATAATGTTGGTGTAGCGCTCACTGATACGTGTCTGATATTCCACAATTTTGTTATCTTCCACAAACTCACAAAGATTTGCCGCAAAATCATAGAAATCAGAGTCGCTTACCAACGTTTCGGGGAAATGGAAAGTGTTCTTAGCCGTAAAATTGCCATGGAATGCATTGACCGCCCGCTTGAACTGGTCCAGCTCTCTATGAATGGAAATAATAAGCGACTTCAAGTCTCCGATAATGGTTCCACAAGACTTCCGGGTAGGACGCATTTCCGAGGTATACGACTCGGACGGACAGAGGTCTTCGTCTGCACGGAAAGCTTTCAGGCTGGCCAAATCTTTATGAATGTCTGTATGCTCTTTTCTCCTGGCTTCCAGTATCTTATCCTCCTCACTCTGCTGGCTTAGCAGACGCTCCATACGAAGCTTGTACTTATTTTCCAAATCTTCCAGCTGCGCATCGTTTGTTTTTTTCTCGTTGCGCAGTTGCGGCTCCCGGTCGAAATACTCGCGTTTGTCTTTCTCAAAATCGGATACCAAAGAACGTTTACGGACAATGTATTCCAGCTCCTGACGGATGTCGGCCATACGTTTCTCGTAACTGGTAATGACAGACATATCCGCCCCGCTTCCTTCAAGTTCCTTGGCCTGTGAGCGCCGCAGCTCTGCCTTTTTCGTTTCCATTTCAATTCGCTGACGAGTAATATCTTCATGGATAACGCCAGTTTCCTGCCGAACGACCTCCTCTTCAGCCTTTTCCGTTTTCCGCAGTTCTTCGGCCAATTGCTTCAGGCGTTTCTCCTTTTCCGCCCGTAAACGCTTGTCTTCATCTTCCCAACGCACCTGTTCCTGCGACTTCTGGGCTAACTGCAATTCTACCTGCTCTGTCTGCTCCCGTTTCCATTCGGCCTCTTTCCGCTGCCAGGAGGTAAGTTCAGCCTGCAAGTGTTTCCGTCTGGCAGGAATCTGCTGCAACTGGGCCTCCAAAAGGTGCTGTTTGTCGGCTACCTCCCGAATCTGCCGGTTATATTTCTTCTTTATCTGCCCGAGTGTTTCCTCCCGACGTCCGTTCAACTGAGCCAACTCGCGGACATACGACTCACGGGCAGCTTCCTTTTCGGCCAGTTCTTCCTTTAAACGGGCTGGCGTACGCAATTCTTTCGCCACTCCCGAAAGTTCAACCCGTACGCCGAACAGCGTATTGTCACTGTCCCCAACCAATACCGGATGCAAATCCTGTGCATACAGAATCAGCTCTTCATCTGCCACTTTCCCGATTGTTTCCTGCCACCCCGGCTTGTGCGCGTCCAGCCATTCACAGAAGGAACCTTTCCAACGGTCAAGAAGACTGGTAAGGGTCTGAATTTCTTCGTCCAATGCCGTACGACGGCGCACCAGTTCCTCAGCTTCTTGCTTGAACTGCCACTCACTCTCTTTCATCTCATCGCTACATTTCTGTCGCAACTGGTCGCACGTGAGTTTCAGACCGGCTACCTGCCAGCTTGTCTGCCTTTCTTCATCTTTCAATGCATCCAACTGTTCCTGATAGTCCCCGGTTTCTTTCTCAAAATGGCAAGTCAGTTGAATGCGAATCTTCTGCTGACGAAGTGCGGAAATTTCTTCGGTGAGCCGTATCCGGTTTTCATTCCACGTTTTTTGTCTCTCCTCATACATATTCCGCACGTGTACCTCTTGTTCCCGATAGCGGGCATACAATTCATTTCTCCAGACGTTCAATTCATTTTCACGGGCCAGCACAGCCTTTCGCCGTTCATTCTCAAATGCGGTAAAAGCCGCCTCTACCTTTCCGACCAGCAAATCATATTTCTGCAACACATCCCTATAAGTAGCGGTCAATTCTGCATACGTCTGTTTCAAACTATCCTGCTCATGCAGCAAGGCTGCTTCACCTGCCACACGCCGCATCACCTCTTCTATGCCTTCTTTCTCATAATACAAGCGCTTTTCGCGGATACGCTTCAAATCGTCGGCTATCGCCCCTTCCCGGCGCACCAGCTTGTCACGTTCGGCAGAATACTTGCCTCTTTCTTCTCCTACAAGTCGCACCAACCGTGCCCGCTTCTCTTCTGCTTCCTGAATCTGTTCCTCGAGCACCGGCAACATGTCATGAGCTGCTTTCTCTGCATAATTCAATTCAGCTCTACCTTCTTCCAGCTGCTTTTGAGAATAAAGTAAGCTCCGGTAGCGCTGAATGACTTGTTCCGCCTGCTTACGCACCACAATCTCCCCATTCTTGTTGGGACGCAGCCATCGCATGACATCATCATATTCCTGCTCAAAAGCTTCTATCTGGCTCCGGTAATAAGTCAGGTCGATAGACACATCTTCCTCATTCATGGACTGGATGATGGTATCTTTCACAAAATCGGCATCCAAACGGGAATTCAAGAATACATGCTGAATAGTACGAGGAATGTTCTGATACTTACTACTTTCTACAATGGCAAACTTACGATAAGACACCATATCGGGCTTGCGGTTGTTTCCAAAGATGATGTCACGAAACATTTCATAGCTCGTAACAAGCGGAGTAATCGTACAACGGGCATCCGACTCAAGAATACGTGTACGCACCTCACTCCAATCGGCAGATACCTCGTGACGGTCGTTCACAAACCATGCTTTCCGATAAGGAGCATCTATCAGGCGGAAAGCAGCCCGTCCCATAGATTTGGACACCACTACGGAATATGCGCTATTCTCACGTACCACCTCGTACACGATATACGAGTTGGCATAGGGCAAATAAAAAGCGTCGAAATTCTGCTTTTCTTTCGGAATGCCCAGATGCAGTTTGTCGGCATTATAGAAAAACAAGATAGCTCGCAGAAGGGTACTCTTTCCCACTCCCTGCGTACCAATGAAATGCACATTGCCGTCCATCCGGATTTCGGCATAAGGAATATGCGCACTATTCAGGAATATGACTTTATTCAGGTATCTCATCGCTTGTATCCTCCAATATCGTGATGCAGTCCACCATTTCTTCCATATAGTGGAATGCGGTTAGTACTTTATAGGTTTCATCGTGCTCGTTCTCCAGTTCAATCATCCCAGCCTTTTCCAGCTCTGCCACCAGTTTCTCTACAACCTCTCCGAATTTCTTCTTGTCGGAAAACAAGCGGGAAGCCTTTTCCTTCAGTTCCATGTTACATCCTATCTGCACCTCAATATCTGCCCGTCGGAACAGGAATCCGGGACCAAAAGCCGAATGATACGTTTTCAGGAAGCTCAGGTAATCAATCCATTTGCCTACAGCTTCCAGCTTTCGTTCCAAATCGACCCGGGTTTCCTGACGTGTAAAAAGGTAATATCCGTTACCCGCTTCCAAATAGAAGCCGATGCCTTTATAATAATCGTAATACTCCGTAAAATCTTCTTCAAGCGCATCATAGTACCGCTTGACGGTTGACGAGACACTATTGGCGGAAATAAATCCTCCCCTGCTCAGAATATTGAATATTTCTTCCGTGTATTTCATCGTTTTATCAAGTATGATTAAGGGTTTTGTCGTAAATAAATCAAAGGGTACTCCACCTCAGAGGTTGACTCATAACGGTCGGTAAAATCCAGCTCATCCGCATACTGTGAAGCCAGCTGGCAGAAAAAAAGCAGCTTGTCTTCTTCCGCCACCGACTTGCCATAGGAATAGTTCATTACGAACCGGAACAAATGTGTACCAGAGGCAGCAAAGGCATTGAATACTTCCTGCAAGTTGACCCTGTCCATTACCTCACCTGCCTGTGACAGATAACTTTCCGGAATAGCTCCGGCTACATTCCGCGGACCACGTGAGTCCTGCTTCCGCCGCGACATCACCTTACGAATCAACTCCAATGCCACTTCAGAAGTATGCAGATTTGACAGAGACAACTTGATGCGATAGTTGGGCTGCGGTTCCATCCACACCGGATTCTTTTCGCCAATGACCCGGCGAATATCTGTATTCTCTTCAAGCAAGAACTGATCGCGCAGGTACTTCAATCGCCTTACCTTTTCAAAAATACGATTCTGGTAGGCTATCAAGTTCAAGTAATGAATAATCTGTTTTTCTATTTCAATCAGATTATGATACGAATCGTTCAGCTGAAGCTTTACATCACTCACCACAGCCCGCATCTGTACATCCATAGCCACACGGAAAAAGGTAGGCTGCTGTGAGTCTATCACTTCTTCACTCCGAGTTATAAGCAAAGCTATGTTACGCCGTTTTTCATCCAGTTTTTTCAATTTGGCCAGTTTCACCTGATAATTTGGTTCCGTTTTATAAGTTACATCCAAATTACGTTTCAAGTCCATCACATTACGTACGGTAGCCAGTGCAATGTTTTTCAAACAACGTCTCACCTCTCGCTGATACGCATACTTCCGCTGTTCATTGTTCTCCTTCAGGAAATAATCGATGTTATCATTCAAATGATTCAGATAATCTTGCACGAACGACACATTGATTTCCTCGTTTATTTGCAGAACCTCTTCGAAAAACTTCAAGTACAAGTCTTCCATTTCCAGGAAATCACCGCTTTCTCGCAGCACACCGTATTCAATAAGAAAACGAATACGCTCTTCCTTGTATTCAGTTAATTCAAGGGCATAATCATAACGGAATGAGAGCTGTTTACGTTTGTAAAACATTTCCTTGAGCAACACTTTTTCACGCTCAAACATTTTCACAAGTTCATCTATAGAACGGAATGTATTCATCGTATCAAATATAATGTCATTAAAGCAAAGGCGTTTTTAGCAAAGATAGGGATTATCCGGAAATCTCCACCAAATATCGTTATCTTTTCATAAGACGGGATGCGGTTCAGCATCGTCTTTTCTCAAAAGCGGGCTTCGGGTTTGACACTGCATTCACCTTTTTGTATCTTTGCGCCAAACTAGCTGCTACATGAAAAGTACGAAACAAGACATAAAACGCATGCAGTGGGAAAACGACCCGCTCTACCGGCTGATAAGAACCATCAAGAATGTGATGGACCGATACTACCTCGATCCTCTCATCGGACTGTTCTTTCCGACAGCGGGTGATATTTTCTCTTCGGCCATGACACTGCCCTTTCTCACGGTGTCGCTGTTCAAAATCAAGTCTATTCCCCTCACCCTGGCCATCCTCTACAACATGCTGGTGGACATGATGCTGGGTATCATTCCACTCTGGATTGGCGACCTGCTGGATATTTTCAGCCGTCGTACGCGAAAAACTACCGGTTGATTGTGGGGTTCGTGGAAGGTGACAAAGAGGTGATTCAAGAAGTAAACCGCAAGGCTGTGCTGACAGCCGTGGGCATCCTGGTGCTGTGCGTAATTATCTACTGGGTGGCCAAACTGGCGGTCTACCTGACTACGGCGCTATGGACACGGATAAGCGGACTGTTTTAAGTATCCCGGAAAATACGTACCTTTACGCCAAAATCATTCATAATGGGAAAGAAAGAATACATGCAGGCCAACAAGGACTGGCTGGCCGAAAAGGCAAAGGAAGAGGGAGTGATGCCGCTCCCGAAGGGTATCTACTACAAGGTGCTAGTATCGGGAAAGAACGACGGAAAGCATCCCACACCGCGGAGTATCGTCACCGCGCACTACACGGGATGGACCATCAACGGCAAGAAGTTTGACAGCAGCCGCAGCGGTGCGCCCGTAGCCTTCCGCCTGAGCGACCTGATTGAGGGATGGATTATCGCCATGCAGCAGATGTGTGTGGGCGACAAATGGGAGGTGTACATCCCGTTGGAAATGGGATACGGCAAGTTCTCACAGCCCAGCATCCCCGGCGGCTCCACCTTGATTTTTGAGATTGAACTGTTTGGAATAGCCTGAGTGCAGGCTACTCCAATACTAAAAGGGTTATCGAATATTACTTATTCTCTGAGAAGTAGGCTTTGGCAAAATCACATTCTGTCTTCGAAAAACATTACACATTTCTGCACAACTTGCCAAGCAATTCTTTATCTTGCGCAATCATTTCATTCATCTCGATATGCGTGCACGCTTCCTCACGTAAAAGTCGCGCACTGGAAGACTGTTCCGACAGATTCCACGTAAGTAACACCACGTGAATCTTCAGCGATTTCAACTTCTTGACCAGCATTTCGTGGTCGGCATCTCCCGTAATCAGCACTACATAATCAAATTCGCGGAACACGGAAAGCTCATAGGCCTCCAAAGCAAACCACACATCTATCCCCTTTTCTACGACCGTAATATCTCCATCTCTCTGTACTTCCCGCAGGTGCTTGTAATGGAAAATTACATCATTTTCAATCAGACTGTCTTCAAACTTTCGCTCGGAAAACAACAGATGTTTGCTATTGGCATCATTCACCCGATAACGCCCCCGGAAATAATGGCTTTCTGTAATGTAACAATTGGTTATTTCCAACCCACTCCGACGCGCAATCTCCGCACGAATAAAATCAAACAAGGATTTGATTTTAATATTTAAAGACAATTGATCGGACAAGGCCTCATTTATCTTTGAAAAATAGCCCCCATCTATGAAAATACCGATTGATTTTGATTCTGTTATCATTGTTGTTATATGTTTTTGATAGTAATATCGCAAGGTAGGACATCTTTCAATAGCAGGCAACTGAAAATAAAAGAAAAATCGCAGACATGTATCTAAAACATATTTTTCATGCAGTTCCTTTAAATTCCTTTCTCTTCTTTGAAAAGATTATCAGAGCAACCTGATGGGCCTGCTTCTTCGAACAACCGTTCCATCCTTTTCCAATGGGGTTACAAGCTCATAGTCCCCGGTGTCATCATTTAATTGCAAGATGACCAGCTGACCGTTTTTAGGCGAACGCATCTGTTCAAACTCTTCCACGGTGAGATGAAACCAGCGCATGACGAACAAGCGTATGGCCAGTGAATGGGTTATCAGCACACAATTTTGTGGATAATCTTCACGCAAGAAGTCACGATGAAGCGAACCTAAGAGGTCATTGATACGGTCGTACACATCCGTGCCGGCTTCTCCTCCCGGAAAACGGTAGTAGAAAATGCCATAGTCCCTGCGCTCTTTCTTCAGTTGCTGCAACTCGGCATACGTGCGAAGGTATCCCCATTCCTGTTCACGCAAACGAGGTTCCTCGCTGTATTCAAACTGGTTTCTCGGGAAGCTGCGGGCTATGTTCTCAAAGGTGGAACGAGTACGCCAAAAGGGAGAGACATAAAAATACATGGACTCCTCGCCCACCAGTTCCTTCAACTTTTGTCCGGCTTCACGGGCCTGAGCTACTCCTTTTTCTGTCAGTTCGATGGTATAGTCCGGTTCCGTGGCAAACTTGCTTTCGTCGGTATTGGCATGGCATTCTCCATGACGTATAAGAATAATTCGATGTGGTTTCATAAAAGATTTTTTATTTTATCATTCTTTTTCATCTTTCTAAATATGTACGATGTATAAAATGCAATATAGAAATTTTTTCTTACATTTGACCATAAGATGTGATGAAACGATTCATATACATATTTATCATGCTGCTTTGGATGATTTCTTATGCCACGGCACAAGAGTCTCTTCCCTGCAGGGGAACCGCAACCACCGTATTGAACGTGCGTTCCGGACCCGGCATCAGCTATGCGCGCGTCGGACAGCTCAGTCGCGGACAGGAGGTCAATGTCATTCAGAAATCAAGCAACAACTGGGTACAGATTGAGTTCGGTTCACAAAGGGGATATGCCTACTCCAAATACCTGAAATTCTCTCCTTTGCCCCAAAAGGCAAACTCTCCGCCTGCCAAATCGTCTTCCGGTTCTTCCTCATGGAGTTTCTGGTCAATAGTATGGAACATCATTACCTGGGGACTAGGTATTTATTTGGGACTGGTGGTGCTGTACTGGCTGCTGAAAATACTCATTATCTCCTATTTCATCGTATCGGCCAGCCTTACCTTTACGTTCAGGCTGTTGAGTCTTCCTTTCTTCTTTCTTAATGCCCTGCAGCGATACATGGCAAAGCCCTGGTTTATCTTCTTCAAGAAAAACCGTTTCAGCAACGCCACCAATGAGAACCTGCGTTTCATTTTCTATTTCCTGCAATTCCCGTTCTATGTCCTGCTGTTTCCATTGAGAATTGTCAATGCTGTCTTTTTCAATCTCCTGGTACATTGTTCCTTCGAAATGTTCAATTATGTGATGGAAGTAATTTTACCCTCAGAAGACAAGGAAGGGCATGACGATTTTATCCGATGGATTTTGTTCTTACCCTACAGAATCATCAAATACGTGGTATGGCATGGCTCGCTGATCATCATTGAAAGCGCGATATGGACGGTAATAGAAGTCTTTTTACCTACTCTGACCCTCTTTCACGGTACCTCCAATGACGCAGCCGAATCCATCGTAGCGTGCCCTAATCGGGGAAGTTACCGGGGACGAGATGTAGGAATCTGGCGCGTAGGTGGCGGTAATTATGCTGGAAACGGCATTTATTTTGCACCGGCACGCAGTACGGCCCGACATTATTCCGCAGGAGCCATCATCGTCTGTCGCGTAACACTGGGAAGCACGCTCGACCTTGGCATGGCGCCTTATCATGTGTATTATCAATGCGGAAAGCCCAACGCGCTGGAAGCTACCCGCTGGGGACTGGAGAATAATTATGTGACGGGAGAATGGTGGCGTCCCGATGAAGGATGGTGGGAATACTGCATGTACGACTGGCAGAACCGCTACAACTACAGCTGGCGCATACGTCCGCTTTATGTAATCGATCTTGACAGCGGCTACATACAGCGCATCCCCGGTGGCATGTGCCACTGGCTTTTCCGGAAAATGGTCATCATGGACTTGCTAAATTCCATGCTCGGCGATTAAAAAAATGCGGGAAACGACTTGTCTACCGTTCCCCGCATTTTCATATTGTTTACAGCGCAGCCTTCAGAATGGAAAGGATGTCCTGTTCGTTCAGCGGAGCAAACGTGCCCGGTGCGTCCAGTCCCTCATTCACAGCAATGTGATGTGCCATTTCTTCCAGACGGGAATCGTCAATGCCTACCTCACGCAAGGTCATCGGCATGCCCAAGCTCTTGAAGAACTGTGCGGTACGTGCGATGGTCTGCTCGGCAATTTCCGACGGAGCCTGATCGGCAGCCAGTCCGAAGACGTTCACACCAAATTTCACGATGCGTTCCTGTGTGCGCTCGTTGAGCACGTGGCGCATCCAGTGTGGTGTAATGATGGCCAGACCTTCTCCATGCGTAATGTCATAATATCCCGACAAGGCATGTTCGATGCCGTGCATGGGCCAGGGAGAACCGCCGGTACCGAGAGCCAGCAGGCCGTTGCAGCCAAAGGTGCAGGCATACATGATTTCGGCACGTGCTTCGTAATCGTCCGGTTTCTCCAGTGCAATCGGAGCATATTGCATCAGGGTTTTTACCAGTGTTTCACAGAAACCGTCGGCCACGGAATTGGAGGCATGAGTGAAATACTGTTCCATCACATGGTTGATGGCATCGGCCACTCCTGCCACCGTGTGCTTGGCATTGACCGTAAAGGTGTAGGTCGGGTCAAGGAAAGAGCAGGCCGGGAACAGATGCGGATCAATGTAGGCCACCTTGTCGTTGGTCTCTGTGCGGGAAATGACTCCTCCGGCATCGTACTCACTGCCTGTAGCGGCCAGGGTAAGGATGTCCACAATAGGCAGTGCAGCCAGCGTAGGAGCCTTGCCGATAATCAAGTCCCAGGTCTCGCCGTCGTATTTGGCACCTCCGGCAATGGCTTTCGAACAGTCGAGTACCGAACCGCCACCCACAGAAAGAATCACGTCAATCTGCTGTTCCTTGCAGATGCGTACGCCTTCCACTACACTGGTAGAGTATTTGGGGTTCGGCTCGATACCACCCAGTTCAAAAATCTCAAAGTCTTTCAACAATTCTTTCACGCGGTCGTACAGGCCGATACGCTTAATGCTTCCGCCACCGTATGTCAACAGAATGCGACGTCCGAACGGGCGCATCACCTCTGGCAGTCCAGACACTACATCCCGGCCAAAAATCAGACGGGTCGGGGTTTGATAGTCAAAGTTCTTCATTGTTTGTTCCTTTTTGTCGTTTTAATTATGGATGTGGCAAAATTACGCAAAAGAAACCATAGACAATGATACAAATTACCGATGTTTCTACCCCAATGCTCGATTTTACATTTGTTTTATATCTGCCATTCTATAACACGGATATAGGTATTCCCGAGAATAAGTATTACATTTGCCCGAAAATAAAATTGACAGATGATGAAAGAAGAAGTGATAGAACTGGACACAGTGGATAAATACAACAAATTCTTCAAAGTGGAGACGTATCATCCCATGGTTACCGTGGTAGACCTTTCAAAGATTACTCAGCCTGCACAGCCATTTACCATAAATTATGGCATCTATGCCTTGTTTCTGAAAGATACGCTCTGCGGAGACATTACCTACGGCCGGCAGCCTTACGACTACCAGGAAGGAACCATTGTCTGTTTTGCACCGGGACAGGTGGCTTCCATCCACGCACAGGAAGGAACGCGTCCCACCGGATACGGACTGCTCTTCCATCCGGACTTGATTCATGGTACCCAACTGGGACACGATATCCGGAATTATTCTTTCTTCTCTTACGAAGCCCGCGAAGCCTTGCACCTCTCGGAAGAAGAACGGCACACGGTGATAGACTGCCTGCATAAAATCGATACGGAGCTGAGACGTCCTGCCGACAAGCACAGCCGGCGGCTGATTACGGCCAACATCGGACTGCTGCTGGATTACTGCATGCGTTTCTATGAGCGGCAGTTCACCACACGCGAAGCCTCCAACAAGGACATCATCGTACGCTTTGAGCAGCTGTTGGATGAGTACTTCGACGGCCAGACACCTCAGGAAGAAGGATTGCCTACGGTGAAATATTTTGCTGAACGGGTATTCCTCTCGCCCAACTATTTCGGCGACATGATCAGTAAGCAGACGGGAAAGACGGCTTCCGAATACATCCAGTCAAAGGTAATGGAAAGAGCCAAGGACATGCTGCTTTCTACCACCAAGCCCATGAGTGAGATTGCCTACAGCCTGGGCTTCCAGTATCCGCAGCACATGAGCCGCATGTTCAAGCGGCTGGTAGGTCACAGTCCCAATGAATACAGAACGCAGCAAAGGGGCTGAACCGTCTTTTTACTTGTTCTTCTGATTATCCTCCGCATACTTGGAAGGAGACACGCCAAACATATCCGTAAAATGCTTGCGGAACGTGGGCAGATCATTGAAGCCCACGCGCTCGGCTACCTCCGTGACCGGGAGACTGGTTTCCATCAGCAGGAATGCGGCCTGCGTCATGCGGATGTGGCGAATCAGTTCCACAGCCGACAGGTCGGTGTGCTGTTTCAGTTTGCGGTAGAGCGTAGCCTGACTCATGTGGAGTTCTCCGGCCAGCACTTTGACATTAAACTCGGGATTGCTGGCATGGCCCTCGATGCACGACAGCACCTGTTGCATGAACTCACTTTCGGTGCCTTCGGGTTTCTCTGCCGATACGGAAGAAGTATGTAGCAGCGTACGGGTGTAAATCTGCTTCAAGCGACGACGCATGTCGAGCAGATGGGCCACCTTGGCCAGCAGCACTTCCGGATTGAACGGTTTACGCACATAATCGTCGGCTCCACGATAAGAAGCTTCCACACTGTCCTTATCCTCTGCCTTGGCCGTGAGCAGCAGAATGGGAATGTGAGCCGTTTCCTTCCGCTTGCGCAACTCGGCACAGCAGGTAAAGCCGTCCATCACCGGCATCATTACATCCGACAGTACCAGGTCGGGCACTTGTTCTACGGCCACCTTCACTCCCTCTTCCCCGTTCTCCGCTTCCAGTACCCGATAGTATTTCTTCATCAGGTCGCGCAGGTAACGGCGCATGTCGGTATTGTCTTCTATGATAAGCACCGTCTGGCGGGCGGCGGTACGTTCTTCCTCCGTTTTCTGTGAGGTTTCTTCCGCTTCCGGCAACAGCATCAGGTCTGAGATATTTTCTCTTCCCTTTTCTTTATCATCCGCGTCCGGAGTTTCATCCCACGTGCAGTCGTCTTCTTCGAAATGCGATTTTCCTTCGGGCAGGTACACAGCGAACGATGTTCCTTTTCCCGGTTCACTCTCCACGTTCACTCGTCCGTGATGCATCTCCACGATGTGCTTCACGATTTTCAGTCCCACTCCCATGCGGGTAGAAACTGACGGATCTGCATCGCCGGTTACGAAAGGCTCAAAAATATGCTGCAGCAATCCGGCATCTATTCCTTTTCCGGTATCCGTCACCGAAATGCAGCAGAAAGGTTTCTGATCGAACTCCTTCCGTTCTACCGAGAGACTGATTTTTCCTCCTTCGGGTGTGTATTTAAAGGCATTCGAAATCAGGTTCTGAATGACCGATGAAAGTTTCTCCCGGTCGGCCCATATCGTAATATGTTCCGACCCCTGCACCCATGCATACGTTATCCGGCGTTCGGCTGCCAGCGGCTGAAAACCTTCTGCCACATCCCTCATCAGGGATAGCACATCCACTGCGGACAGACGCAGTTTCACCATACCGGCTTCTGCTTTCTGGATATACAGCAAACGGTCGGTCAGAGTATGCAGTCCTTCGGCATACTTAAACATGACGGACAGACGACTATAAAACGGATGTGCGGGTGTAATTTTTGAGAGCAGTTCACGTAGCGGAGACAAGATAAGGGTAAGCGGAGTTCGCAGTTCATGGGCTGCCATCGTGAAGAAAGCCTCACGCTCCTTGCGAAGTTCCACTTCCTTGTTACGCTCCATATTGACCGTAAACAGTTCATGTTCCAGACGCAGTTCGTATTGTATCCGCTTTTGCTTCAATCGCACACGATGCAGGTAAATCAGCACGATACTAATCAGCCCAGCCGCCACAAGCAGACGGAACCAAAGAGTTTCACTCCAGTGAGGAGCAATCACCACCTTCAGGGTACTGACATCCCCTTCACTCTGGTCCTGGAAAATGGTCTTCACCTGGAAAGTATAGGTACCGGCCGGCAAACGGTCATACGAGATTTTTTCTCCTTCATCGGCCATAATCCATTCCTCCTGATAAGGATACAGGCGGAAAAGGTATTTCTGAAGTTTGGTCAGATAGAGCAGATTGGTAAACAGCAGGGAGAAACTGCGGTTCTCATGCGTCAGGTGCAATTCGGAAGTATAAAGCAACGACTGGGGCAACACCACCTGCCCGTTGACCTTCTGCCCGATTTGTACGGGAGTGTGGTTCACTTCCAGGTCGGTAAAAATCACCCGTCCCTTTTCCTTCGGATAATTAAAGCGAAGGTCGGAAGGACGGAAATAGGTCAGCATGCTGTGGTTTCCCCAAAAAAGGAAGTCCTTGCCGAAAAAGACGGAACGGTTGCTACCCGAAATGTAATAGTTATAAAATGACTGCAAATGACGGCTCAGACGGGAAATACCAGAGTTGGAACCTACCCAAAGAGAGTGGTCGTTGTCTTCGGCCAGTACGGTCACGAAATTACTGCACAAGCCCTGAGCGGTAGTATAACGGGTCAGAATGCTGTCTCCTTCCGGCGAACAAGCCACCAGACCGCTTCCGGCATATCCTGCCCACAGCTTCTTGTCTGTCCCATACAGCAAGGCACGGACTTCGATTTCCGTATCCGGCATACCGGCTCTGGCTTCGTATCCGGCATGTGTCCGTAGCACCTTGGTACCACTCATCCACAGCCGAAGCAAGCCTCTTCCGGTTCCCAGCCATAAAGTCTGATTATCACCGGCTGCCAACGCACGTATATGTATGTGATCTGGAATTTGCGGATTACTCCAGTTGACGTGCGTTGAAGTTCCCCGCTGAAAGTCCACCCAGTATAACCCGTCGCTGGTACCCGCCCAGCACTGTTCGTCCGAAACCATAAGCAGACTCCATACCACCGGAGAAGGCTGTCCGGGAGTGCCAATCCGCATGTCATCCCACTTCCGGTCTTTTCCGTAACGAAGCACCCGTCCGTCCTGCGTGCCGAACCAGAAACCTCCATTCTTGTCCGACGAACTGCAAAGCACGGTTTTCAGGCCGGGAATACCGGTATCAAATGATTCAAATGACAGCGAATGTGATACGTCAAAAGGCTGCGTGCTCCGCAACACTCCCTTGTGAAACGTAGCCAGCCAGACGTAACCTTCTTCGTCCATCTGGATGCCACAGATTTCATTGGAACGTGTCTGTGCATACTGGTGATAAAACAGCTGGCGCAGGTCGGAAAACAGCACCCCTCCTCCTTCGGTGCCAATCCACAACAATCCTTCCTCGTCGTAATAGCCCGAAATCATGCGTGTTTCGAAATATTGTTTCCCGTTATGAAGGAAAGACTGAAAATCGCGCAACTTGATTTCCCGTTCCGGCGTAAGACTCAACAAAGTATATCCGTTCCATGTAACGGCCAGGTACCGGGAATTTCCTATCGGGAGCAAGCGAAAGACATCGTTATGCGACAGCTGCTCCCCCATTCTTTCTGAAATATATTGCCAGTGATGCAACTTTCCGTTTGTCAGGTCATAACCATACAATCCGTCGCCCACGGTAGGAATCCAGATGAACGAATCACCGTTCAGTACAGAGGAGACCCACTTACTAGACGACAACTGCCCGTCACAAACTTTCTTCAACTGCTTTTGCCCGGGGGTAAAACGATAGACCGTTCCATTCCGGCTTGCACAATATAACGCTTTACCATCTTCTGCCATACACAGCACCACAAACGGATCACTTTGTAAATTGTTCACCACATGACGCACAGAAACAAACGCTGTGTCCTGCACATAGGAGGACAGAAAAGTAACCTCCGACAGTTCACCGGAAGATACGCCCCAGCAACTGCCGTCAGAATCGGCCACAAAATCGGCGAACATCACAGGCTGTTTACTCACCGAATCGCATACCGGAAGAAAACGTTCGTATTTCTTGTCGAACAAGAACAGGTTCTGCTCCGAACGGAGAAGCAGGTAATCCGTATCCAGCGACACCACCCTGTCAATTCTCCGGTAAGAAATTCCCGGCATCCGGAACACTTTGAAGGTAAGTCCGTCGTAACGGTTCAGTCCGCTACCGGTTCCGAACCACATGAAGCCTTCCGTATCTTTTGCCACGGAATGAATGTCGTTGTCCGACAATCCGTCATTCATATTCAATACCTGAAAATCCTTCTCGGAAAGTGTCTGTGCACCCGCCGGAAGAAGCGAGGAAATACAAAGAAAAAATACAATGAGCAGGCAGAATTTATTTTTCATTTCTCAGATTAAGCTATGTAATGGTTGCGCAAAGAAACAAAAATCTTGTCTAAAAAGTCAGAATACCGGTAAAAAAAACAGTTTTTACCCCCATAAAAATGCAGATAAGAAGAATACCGACTGTTAATGCAACGTTTACCCACCGCCCTTACACCATTTATTTCGGAGATTTGCGACAGGGAAACCTGAAAACTTATTTAACCATCTAAATATAAACTTTAATCTTAAAACCATGAGTCACATGAAAACACAATTCATCTCTCTGCTCATAGCCTTGCTGGCGGGACTATTACCACTGCAAGCGCAACAGGTGAGCATCTCCGGAATTGTTACAGACAAGAAACTGAATGAGCCCATCATCGGAGCTTCAGTAGTAGTTAAAGGTACAAGCAACGGTTGTATCACCGACCTGGACGGAAACTTCCAGCTGAACAACGTTGCCTCAGGAAGTACATTAGTAGTTTCCTACATCGGTTATCAAACCCAGGAAATCCCCGTACAAAAAGGAAAGACTTCTTATCAGGTCACTTTGTCGGAAGATACTCAGACACTCGATGAAGTGGTAGTAGTAGGTTTCGGTACACAGAAGAAAGTGAACCTGACCGGTGCCGTGGCCACAGTCGACACCAAGGCTTTGGAATCAAGACCTGTGTCACAAGTGGGACAGGCATTGCAGGGTACCGTGCCGGGACTAAACTTATCAACTGCTGACCTGGGTGGACAGCTCGGACAATCCATGAAAGTAAACATCCGTGGAACAGGAACAATCGGTACCGGTTCAAAGGGTGAACCTCTTATCTTGATTGACGGTATGGAAGGAAATATGAATACTCTGAACCCGGAAGATATTGAAAGCATCTCCGTACTGAAAGACGCTGCCTCTTCTTCCATCTACGGTTCTCGTGCAGCTTTTGGTGTGATTTTGATTACCACCAAGAAAGGTAAGGCTGGAAAGATGACGGTGAACTACAACAACAGTTTCCGTTATTCCGGTCCGACCAACTTGCCTAACCAGCTCGATTCTTACCGTTTTGCTAATTTCTACAATGAAGCTGCGGTGAACCAAGGTGACAAAGTTATCTTCGACGATGACACCATGACGCGCATCCAGGATTACATGGCAGGTAAAATCACCACCACTACCATTCCGAACGGAAACAACTGGCACTTCCATGAAAAAGCAAACGACAATGTAAACTGGTACAAAACACACTTCACATGGGCGTGGAGCCAGGAACACAACCTCAGTATGAGCGGGGGAACCGAGAAACTGCAATATTATGTATCGGGAAGCTACCTTAACCAGAACGGTAACTTGCGCTATGGTAACGACAACATGAAGCGTTACAACCTGAGCGCAAAAATCAACACAAAAATCAATCAATATGTCGACTTCAATCTGAGCACCAAATTCATCCGCTACGACCTTGACAACCCGATTTATCTGGAAGAAGGCGGCTTGCTGTATCATGACATTGCCCGTATGTGGCCGATGATGCCATTTAAAGATCCGAACGGACACTATATGCGCAACGGAAAGCTGGCACAGCTGACTGACGGCGGTCGTTCCAAAACACACAACGATGACATTTATCTGCAGGGACAAGTGGTACTCCACCCGCTTAAGAATTGGAATATCTATGCGGAAGCTGGCATGCGCGTCATTAACCAGAACAAGCAGGTGAACCTGAACAAGATTTATGAATATGACATCAACAACAATCCTGTAGAACTGGCATTCAGCGGTAGCTATGCACCGGGAGCCACCTTTGCCCGCATGAACTACCTGAACAGCAACTTCTACACCACTTCTTTCTATACCGATTATACCCTCGAAAAGAACGACCATTACCTGAAAGTGATGCTGGGTATGAATACGGAAGAATACATCGTACGTTCTGTATCAGCACAACGCAGTGACGTAATCTCCGGTCTGATTCCAGAAATCAGTGCTGCTGTAGGTGAAGATAAAATCAACAACGATGACAATAACCCTACTCAGTATAAAAACTGGGCAACGGCCGGTTTCTTCGGACGTATCAATTATGCTTACAAGGAACGCTACCTGTTTGAAGCTAACCTCCGCTATGACGGTTCTTCACGTTTTCTCCGCGACCAGCGCTGGAACCTCTTCCCGTCATTCTCTTTCGGATGGAACATGGCACACGAATCATTCTTTGCTCCGCTGACCAATGTCATCAATACTTTCAAACCACGCGTATCATGGGGTATGCTGGGTAACCAGAACACAGATGCATTCTATCCGTTCTATCTGACACAGAAGGTAGTGGCCAACGGCGGAAGCTGGCTGATTGGCGGCGTACGTCCCACCACTTCCGGTGTACCGGGACTAGTGAGTAGTACACTTACTTGGGAAAAGATTTACAACACCAATATCGGTTTCGACTTCGGATTGCTCAACAACCGCCTGACCGGTTCATTTGAATACTTCATCCGTCGTACCAAAGGTATGGTAGGTCCTCCGGCTGAAATAGGTGCCGCACTGGGGACTACACTGCCGAACACCAACAACGCCGAACTGGAAAACAAAGGATGGGACTTGAATATCTCCTGGAGAGACCGTATCGGACAAGTGAACTACGACTTGGGCTTCAACCTTTCTGACAACCGTGCCAAAGTGAAGAAATATCCGAACGCTTCGAAAGCTATCTTCCAGGCTGACGGTACGACTTACGCATACTACGACGGAAAGACCATTGGTGAAATCTGGGGATATGAGACACAAGGTATCGCACAGAGTGACCAGCAGATGCAGGAATGGCTTGCTTCAAATGACCAGAGTAAGCTAGGTTCTCAGTGGGGTGCCGGTGATATCATGTACAAGGATTTGAACGGTGACAAAGTGGTTGACGATGGTTCCAAGACAGTAGACGACCACGGTGATTTGAGAGTAATCGGTAACAGCGAACCTCGTTTCAACTTTGGTCTTCACCTCGGTGCCGACTGGAAAGGCTTCGATGTACAGATGTTCTTCCAGGGTGTATTGAAACGCGATCTTTGGCTCAGCGGTCCGTTGTTCTGGGGAGCTGACGGAGGAGAATGGCAGTCTGTAGGTTACGAAGAACACCTCGATTACTGGCGTCCGGAAAACACGACTTCCATCTTCGGGCCGAACACAAATGCATACTATCCGAAAGCTTATCTGGGCAACAAAGGAAACAAAAACAAGCTGACACAAACCGGCTACCTGCAGAACGGCGCTTACATGCGTATGAAGAACCTGCAAGTGGGTTACACCTTCCCGAAAGCATGGACCAGCAAAGTCAATATCGACAAGGTACGCGTGTACTTCAGCGCAGAAAACCTATTCACTGTCAGCGGAATTGCCGATATGTTCGACCCGGAAGCCATTGCCTCCAACGGCTGGTCCAGCGGAAAAACTTATCCGCTTTCACAGACCTTCTCATTCGGTATCAACGTGACACTCTAACCCTTAAACATTTGAACGAACCATGAAAAAAAATATATTATTCGCCATTGGAATGACAGCCCTGGCCTGCTCCTGCAACGATTTTCTGGACAGAGAGCCAATGGATGCAGTACCTGTAGAAAAATATTTGCTCAGTGAAAATGACCTGGCAGCCTATACGGCCGGCTTGTATAACAGCCTTCCCTCTCATCAGCCCGGAAGTTATAACATCGGGGTATTCGCCACCGACAACAACAGCGACAACCAAGCTGCTTCAAGCCCTCAGACGCTGTTTGTGAACGGTGAAAACCGCGTAGCACAGTCGGGAGGTGCATGGAATTTCAGCGAAATCCGTTCGGCCAATTACTTCATCAACCGCGTACGTCCGTTGCTTGAAGCCGGTGAGCTAGGTGGCAATGAAGCCAACAACAAACATTATCTGGGTGAAGCCTATTTCTTCCGTGCATTCTATTATGCCAACAAGCTGGACTCACTGGGCGACTTCCCCATTATCAAGACAACCATTGCCGACAATTATGAAGCAGTAAAACAGGCCAGCCAGCGCCGTCCGCGCAATGAAGTGGCTCGCTTCATCATCGAGAATCTTGACTCGGCATACTACTTCATGTCGAACACTCCTCCAGCCAGCAATCGCCTGACTAAAGACTGCGCAGCCCTGCTGAAGAGCCGTGTAGCTCTGTTCGAAGGTACATGGGAAAAATACCATAAAGGTACGGCACGTGTACCGGGCGGCCCGGGATGGCCAGGAGCACAGAAAGATTATCTGAAAGGATTCACCATCGATATTGATGCGGAAATCAAGTACTTCCTGGGCGAGGCAAAGAAAGCCGCACAAATTGTAGCCGACAACTATCAGCTTTACGGTAACTACCCTGCCCTGTTCAACAGCAACTCATTGAGCAGCATGCCCGAAGCTCTTTTGTGGAGAGCATACGACGCCAAGCTGACCCCGTCAGTAAACCACTTCGTAGTGGGCTACATCCAACGTAACGGAGGTGGGAATAGTGGTTACACCCGTAGCATGATAAATACTTACCTGATGCAAAACGGCCTTCCAATCTATGCAGCAGGACCCGACTACAAGGGTGACCGTACCTATCAGGATGTAATTGATGGACGTGACCCGCGCCTGGCTTACAACACACTGGTACCGGGCGACATGTTGACAGAAAAAGCCGGTATGACCGAAGCCATCATTGATGGGGCAGGCTATTACTACCGCGCTCCGATTACGGAAATGGATGAGAATCGCTGCCCTACCGGTTACTCCATCAAGAAAGGTCTGACTACCGACCCGTCACAAGGCCCTACCCTTCCTGCAACTACTGCCTGCGTCATTTTCCGTGCAGCCGAAGCTTATCTCAACTACATGGAAGCAGACTATGAATTGAACCGTTCACTTGACGCTAACAGCCAAAGATACTGGAAAGCCATCCGTGAACGTGCCGGAATGGATACCGACTACGAGAAGACCATCCGCAATACGGATTTGACGAAAGAAATCGACCTGGCACGCTACTCAGGCAATGACCTGGTAGACGCTACACTCTACAACATCCGCCGCGAACGCCGTGTGGAACTGGCAGCCGAAGGTTTCCGCCTGCGTGACCTCCGCCGCTGGTGTGCACTCGACAAGATGCAGAACTATCAGGTAGAAGGATTCAACCTGTGGGCAGAGAACTACAAACGCTATGCCACCCCGGATGCCGGTATCAACGGACAGAATTTCGACAAAGCACTGACTGTTATCGACCTGAAAGAAGCCGGCACAGAAGGGGCCAACGTATCGGCCAAGAGCGATGGTGACTACCTGCTTCCGTATCGTGTCATTTCCAGCAACATTGCCTATAACGGCTACAACTGGAACCCGAACCGTTACCTCTTCCCCATTGCTTTCGATCATTTCCGTCTGACAACCGAAGTGGAAGGTTCAGGTGACTATACTTCCTCTCCTATCTATCAGAATCCGGGATGGAAGATTGAAACAAACAGTTTGCCCGAAGGCGAATAATAATATCCCAACCTTGTAAACCCCAAAGGAGAAGTTCTTATGAAGATCACTTTTTCCACTGTAATCTTCTTAAAAACTTCTCCTTTTCCGATTTTTCTCCTACCTTTACCTCCCTCCATTGATATGAAACTGACACTACTCGTTTATACATCTGCCTTAGGCGCCGTACTTCCGTTCTCGGCATGTTCCCGCCCTGAATCCAGGCCCTCACGTCCTAATCTGGTCTTCATCATGGCCGACCAGTTCAGGGGCGATGCCATGGGATGCATGGGAAAGGAACCCGTACAGACTTCGAACCTCGACCGCCTGGCTTCCGAAGGAATCCTCTTTACCGATGCCGTGAGCAGCTATCCGGTGTCATCGCCCGCACGGGCCATGCTGATGACGGGAATGTATCCGGCAGCCAACGGGGTGACAGGCAACTGCAACTCACAGAATACCCCCTACGGCGTGGAGCTTTCGGAAGAATCTGTATGCTGGAGCGACGTGCTGAAGGAAGAAGGGTATCGCACGGCCTACATCGGCAAGTGGCACCTCGATGCCCCGTACCGCCCCTACGTGGATACGTACAACAACAAGGGAGAAGTGGCCTGGAACGAATGGTGTCCGCCTGAACGCCGGCACGGGTTTGACAAGTGGATTGCTTACGGCACGTACGACAATCACCTGAAACCGATGTACTGGGATACGAAATCCGGACGGGAGGAATTTTACTACGTCAACCAGTGGGGACCTGCCTACGAGGCCGACCGGGCCATCGAATTCATCCGTACGGAAGGCACAAAAACCGACCGTCCCTTTGCCATGGTGGTGTCCATGAATCCTCCGCATACGGGCTACGAACTGGTGCCCGAAACCTACAAGCGGCTGTACGACTCGCTCGATGTGGAAGCACTGGCCCGACAGTTGCCCTACATTCCGGAAAAGGGCACTCCTGAAGGCGACTACTTCCGCGAAAATATCCGCAACTACTACGCCTGCATCACCGGAGTGGACGAACATGTGGGACGCATCGTCCAGGCCCTGAAAGACTGCGGTGTGTACGACAATACCCTCATCGTCTTCACCTCCGACCACGGCGTCTGCATGGGCGGACACGGAGTAGAAGGCAAGAACGTGTTCTACGAAGAATCCATGCGCATCCCCATGATTTGCTGCTGGAAGGACAAGCTGCATCCGCAGAAGAGTGACCTGCCCATGGCGTTTGCCGACCTGTATCCCACCCTGCTCTCGCTCATGGGAATGGAAGCACAGATACCGGCATCCGTACAGACACACAACTGGGGGCCACTGTTGCTAAACGAGGAAATACAAACGCCTGAGGAGGCTTTCCAGCCTTATTACTTCTGCGTGCCTTCGGATTCTACTTCCGGCCGACGCGGCATCCGCACCGCACGCTACACGTATGTGACAGAGGTGGAAGAAGGCCAGCCCACGCACGTATGGCTGTATGACCGGCTTCACGACCCGAGCCAGCTGCACAACCTTGCGGAAAGCCAGCCGGCTCTTTGTGATTCACTGAAACGAACTCTTTCTTCATGGCTCGAACAGACCCATGACCCATTTGAAAAATACTTGAAACCATGAATATGAAAAAGACATTACTGACACTACTGACACTGTTCGCCCTCTGCGCGACCACTACCGCAGCCCGTAATACCGACTACGAAGGTCCCCGCCCGGCTCCTCACCAGCTTAAATGGCACGAAGCCGACCTGGGCGTGGTGTTCCACTACGACCTGCACGTATTCGACGGACTGGTGTACGGACAGGGTAACAACCGCATCAACCCGATTGAGGACTATAACATTTTCCATCCCGACCAGCTCAACACCGACCAGTGGATTCAGTCGGCCAAGGCTGCCGGAGCCAAGTTTGCCATCCTCACTGCCACCCACGAAACCGGCTTCGGACTGTGGCAGAGCGACGTGAATCCTTACTGCATGAAGGCCCTGAAATGGCGCGACGGAAAGGGTGACATCGTGCGCGACTTCGTGAACTCCTGCCGCAAGTACGGTGTGCAGCCGGGCATCTACATCGGCATCCGCTGGAACTCCCTGCTGGGTATCCACAACTTCAAGGCAGAAGGCGAAGGCGAGTTTGCCCGCAACCGCCAGGAGTGGTACAAGCGCCTGTGCGAAAAGATGGTGACGGAACTCTGCACCCGCTACGGCGAACTCTTCATGATTTGGTTTGACGGCGGTGCCGACGACCCGAAAGGAATGGGTCCCGATGTAGAACCCATCGTGAACAAGTACCAGCCCAACTGCCTGTTCTATCACAACGTGAACCGTGCCGACCTGCGCTGGGGCGGTTCAGAAAGCGGTACCGTAGGCTACCCCTGCTGGTCGAGCTTCCCCTACCCGTACAGTCACAGCAACGCCACTGACGGAGTGACCGACCACAACAAGCTGCTGGCACACGGCGATCCCAACGGCAAGTTCTGGGTGCCTGCCATGGCCGACACACCTCTGCGCGGATACAACGGACGCCACGAATGGTTCTGGGAACCGGGTGATGACAACAAGGCCGTCTATCCGTTAGCCAACCTGATGGAAATGTACGAAAAGTCAGTCGGCCGCAATGCCACGCTGATGGTGGGACTTACCCCGAATCCCGACGGATTGATTCCGGAAGGTGACGTGCGCCGCCTGCAGGAATGGGGTGCCGAAATCCACCGCCGTTTCGGCCAGCCGCTAGCAAAAACTTCAGCCACCGGCAAGAAGAAAGTATCGCTCTCGCTCGGCAAGGCACAGCCCGTCAACTATTACCAGATTCAGGAAGACATTACCGGCGGTGAACGCATCCGTGCCTATCGGATAGAAGCCCAGGTGAACGGCAAGTGGACTACCGTGGCCAAAGGTACTTCCGTGGGGCACAAGCGCATTGAATCCTTCCCTGCCGTAGAGGCTAAATCCTTCCGTCTGGTAGTAGAAGAATGCACGGCTGAGCCCCTCATCCGAAACTTTAGTGTTTATCACGTAAATCCTTAATCTAAAGAAAGATATTATGAACAAAAATCTTTTAGCACTTCTGGGGATAGCCCCTGTGCTCACCCCGTTGCATACCCTGGCTAACGACCGTCCCGACCCACGTCCGAACATCATTTTCTTCCTGGTGGACGACATGGGATGGCAGGACACTTCACTGCCTTTCTGGACAGAGAAAACCATGTACAACGAACGTTACGAAACCCCTAACATGGAGCGTCTGGCCCGTCAGGGAATGATGTTCACGCAGGCCTACGCCTCCAGCATCAGCTCGCCCACCCGCTGCAGTCTGATGACCGGAGCCAATGCGGCCCGCCACCGGGTGACCAACTGGACCTTGCAGAAGAACAAGACCACCGATGCCCAAAGCGAGGTGCTGCAACTTCCCGACTGGAACTACAACGGCATTGCGCAGGTGGAAGGTACAAACCACACCTTCGTGGCCAAGTCGTTCGTGCAATACCTGAAAGACAGCGGCTACCACACCATCCACTGCGGAAAGGCACACTGGGGAGCCATCGACACTCCGGGAGAGAATCCCTGCCACTTCGGCTTTGAAACGAACATTGCCGGCCATGCAGCAGGCGGACTGGCTACCTACCTGAGTGAACTGAACTACGGACACGACGAGAAAGGCAACCCCACCTCGCTCATGTCAATTCCGGGACTGGAGAAATACTGGAAAACAGGTACCTTCGTCACCGAGGCCCTGACACAGGAAGCCCTGAAAGCCCTCGACAAGGCCAAGGAATACAACCAGCCGTTCTACCTCTACATGGCTCACTATGCCATCCACATCCCTATCGACAAGGATATGCGTTTCTATGACAAGTACAAGAAGAAAGGCATGTCGGACAAGGAAGCGGCCTACGCCTCCCTCATCGAAGGCATGGACAAGAGTCTGGGCGACATCATGGACTGGCTGGAAAAGAACGGAGAAGCCGACAATACCATCATCCTGTTCTGTGGTGACAACGGAGGATATGCCACCGGTAAGGAATGGAGAGATGAACCGCTCTACACACAGAATGCACCGCTTACCTGCGGAAAAGGCTCGGCCTACGAAGGCGGTATCCGCGAACCGATGATTGTGAGCTGGCCGGGCGTAGCTCAACCCAATACCCGCTGCGACAAGTATGTCATCGTGGAAGACTATTTCCCCAGCATCCTCGAAATGGCCGGCATTACCGACTGGAAGGCACCGCAGACCGTGGACGGCGTAAGCTTCGTGCCCCTGCTCAAGCAGACCGGCGACCCGTCGGAAGGCAGAAGCCTTTACTGGAACTGTCCGAACCTGTGGGGCGAACAAGGCCCGGGCATCGGCGCAACCTGCACCGTACGTCAGGGAAAATGGAAGCTGATTTATTTTTACGAAACGGGCAAGAAGGAACTGTATGACATTCCGGCCGACATCAGCGAGAAGCACAACCTAGCCGAACGCTATCCGGACGTAGTAAAATCCCTCTCGGCCAACCTCGGCGAGTTCCTCCGCAGCTCCGGTGCACAGCGCCCATCGTTCAAAAAGACCGGAAAACCGTGCCCCTGGCCGGACGAAATCTGACCCTCGAAAAACGCCTTTGCGTTTCAATGATAACGCAAGGACGTTTTACTGAAAACTCCTTTACGTTTTATTTCAAGCGTAAAGGAGTTTTTTTTCGGAGTATAAACTCCGTATTTTTCAATGGTTCTCACCACATCGTAACTCCCAGCAAGCTACAGCCGAAGCAGCTGCCACATTGAGCGAATCTACCCCGTGTGCCATAGGAATACGCACCACATAGTCTGCTCCCTCGATGGCTGCTTCCGGCAGTCCGTCGCCTTCGGTACCCATCACCAGGGCCAGTCGTAGTTCCTCCTTCAGCGGCGGATAATCCAGTGGTACGGAACGGTCGGTCAGCGCCATGGCTGCCGTACGGAAACCTAATTCTTTCAATCGCTCCAGCGGACGGTCTACCCACGTCCAGGGCACCAGAAACACCGACCCCATCGACACGCGTACCGCCCGACGGTTCAGCGGATCGCACGAATCCGTGGTCAACAGTACGGCATCGATACCCAGTGCGGCTGCCGAACGGAAGATGGCCCCGATGTTGGTGGTATCCACCACCCCATGAATAACCACTACCCTGCGTGCTCCACGGCATACTTCTTCCACCGGACGCGGAGCCGGACGCCGCATGGCACACAGCACACCCCGCGTCAGCGTATAACCGGTGAGTCGGGCCAACAGTTCCCGGTCGCCCGTATAGACCGGCAGATGCGCCATGCGCTGCACAATGTCCTCCGCATCGCCCGTAAGATGCTTCCGCTCACAGAGCAAGGACACGGGTTCATAGCCGGCCTCCAGCGCCACCCGAATCACTTTCGGGCTTTCGGCGATAAAGATGCCCCGCTGCGGGTCAATGCGGTTGCGCAACTGGGCTTCGGTCAGGGTGCTGAACACTTCCACTCCGGGATGCTCCAGCGAGGTGATTTCGATAACGGGCATAACGTAGACTTTTTTGAATGAACCGCAAAGTTACGACATCTGCCGCACATTCCAAGAATCACCCCACGGGAAAATCAGGTATCCCATTCACTCGGCTGCCGTATCGAGCAACGGAGCTTCCTCTTCCTCCGGTCCACGAGGTCCCAGCCCCGGTCTCTCACCTTCCGGCATCGGAGGCAATACCTGCGGCTGCGGTTTCACGGTCTGCCAGGTGGCATACTGTTCTTCGGTGAGAATCTTACGGATTTTCTTCTCCCGCTTTTCCTGCTCCTTCTGCATCTTCTCGGCATGCTCCTTCATCCGTTCTTCCGGACTCATGCCTTCCGGAAATCCTCCCATTCCGGGGAATCCTCCACCCTGCGGTGGCATTCCACCTCCCATCGGAGGGCGTCCTCCCCCCATCGGGGGCCTTCCAGCCATGGGAGGCAGTCCGTTCATTCCTCCCGGGTGACGCTGCATCATGGCTTCCACTTTTTCCTTTTCTTCCTTCAGGAACAACTTGTAAATCTTCTTGTACTGCTTCTCCGTCAGGTTCAGTGCCTTATCCATCTCGTCGGTCCGTCGCTGAGCCGCCTTCTCCGGATTGGGCACTTCCTTCTTCTGCACTTTCTCCTGCGGGTCATCGTAGCGGACGTTCGCACTTGCACTCAAAGGTGCACACATCAAGGCCATTCCGCAGGCCATCCACACAATTTTCTTCATCTTACTTACAATTTAAATGAAAACTAATCGGAAACAAATGTAGAAGTCACCTGCAATTTTAAAAAATAGAATCCACCAAATGCGGTTTTCTGTCTACCAATTGGAAAGAAATCTCGTATCTTTGCCCTCTGTTTAACCAATCACACACGCTTTTATGGAAAAAGAAACAATACCAACCTGTGTGGACTGCGGCACACAGAACTGCAAATACAAGGACCGCACCTATCCTGATTTCTGTCCCACGGAAAATCTGAAGGAGGAAGACCGCCAGTGGGCACTGGAGCGTTACGACGAGGGACGCAACCGCGAGATTATGATTGCCAGTGCGGAAGTAGAATACGAAGGCTACTGCCAGTGGACCCGCGTGCAGGAAATCATGGAATTTGCCCGGAAAATCGGTGCGCACCGCATCGGCATTGCCAACTGCATCGGCCTCATCCGTGAAGCCCGTATCTTTGCCCGTATCCTCCGTGCCAACGGCTTCGAGGCTTACTCGGTCATCTGCAAGGTAGCCGGTCAGCCCAAAACGTCGATGGGTATCCCCGCACAATGTGAAAGCATCGGTGCCGCCATGTGCAACCCGATTCTGCAAGCCCGTCTGCTGAACGAAGCACATACCGACCTGAACGTGGTCATCGGTCTCTGCGTGGGGCACGACAGCCTGTTCTACAAATACTCGGATGCCTACGTCACCACCCTCGTGACCAAGGACCGTGTGACGGGTAATAACCCGACAGTAGTACTGTATACGGCGGATTCTTATTACCGGAAGAAGTTTTTTGGAGGGAAATAAAAGACTCTGACTAATGGTATATAAAAAAGGGAAGCAGCACATCGATACGCCGCTTCCCCTTTTTTATAATATTCTATTTCAATCACGCAACAATCCACCGCTCAATGCTTCGTGTCTCGTCACTGAAGTTTACTCCCACCTTTATCACCTTCCGGCTATCGGAAGCAAAGGCAGAGGCATAGCCCTTCTCCTCTATCTGCTGCATGGCTTCTTCAGCGGTACCGTTCAACTTAAACTCCATCACGTAGATGTAATTGGATGTCTTGAGCACTAAATCTACCCGACCACGCGATGTGCGGTATTCCACCTCGGTGTGGAAGCCCATCAGCTTGAACACGATGTAAAGAATGTTCTGGTAATGTACCTCACGATCACGGGCCAGTTCATAAGGAGTATCATCGAAGAAAGTCTGCAAACGACTCAGGAAACCATCCACATCACCCTTGCGAACCTCACCCACAAAGCACTGGATTTCATAAGGAGACTTGCTGATGCTTACAGACGCATAGTGAGGAAGCAAGAAACGGAGAAACCCCTGCTCCACCTCACGGTTCGGGAAACCGAGGGTATAGTTCTCAAACTCCGCGTTATAGTCCTTGATGGTCAGATAACCGCTTTGATAGATGACCGGTACCGGATCGGTAGAAGCCGCATCGATGGAATCCAGCACCGGACCGCTGGTTACGATGTGTTCAATCTCTTCCACCGGATAATGATGAAGTTTCATCAGTTCTACCAGGTAAGTCGGGGTACCCGTCTCAAACCAATAGCTGCCTATCTGTTTCTTAGCAAAGGTATTCAGCAGGCTGAAAGGATTGTACATGCCTACCGACTTATAGCAGAAATGATAACCGTCGTAGTTTTCCTTCAGCAGTTCACAAGCTTTGGCATAATCCACGTCCAGTGCATCGGCAAGGGCATGAATGTCCTCGTCAAAATACTGATGAAGTTCAGCATCACTGATACCGCAGAGTTCAGCATAGCGATTGTCCATGGAGATGTCCATCAGGTTATTCAAATCACTGAACACACTCACCTTGCTGAACTTCGTCACGCCCGTCAGCATAGCAAAATGAATGGAGCCGTCGCACGACTTGAGCGCGCCATAGAATGCTTTGAGCGTATTACGGAATTTTGTCTGCAGTTCCGGATTCGTGATGGCCTGAAGCATGGGCTTGTCGTACTCATCTATCAGAATCACCACCTTTTGTCCCATTTTCTTCGCAGCCCGACGAATAACTCCTTCGAAACGGGTCGCCACGGAATACTCATCCGGGTTATGGCCATACTCTGCTTCCCACTGCTTCAGCGTCAGTTCCAGCTTGTTTTCCAGACTTGCTTCCGTATCATACTTTTCCGTATTCAAATCCATGTGAAGCACCGGATGCACCGTCCAATCCTTTTCCAGACTTTCCATGGCAAGCCCTTTGAACAGCTCACGCTTTCCCAGGAAATAAGCCTCCAATGTAGAAATCATCAGACTCTTACCGAACCGTCGGGGACGGCTCAGGAAATAATACTTCCCTGTCTGTACCAGATTATATAAAAGCAAAGTCTTGTCTACATAAATATATCCCCTGCTGCGGAGATCTTCGAAATTCTGTATGCCTACCGGATAAAGTCTGTTCATGGCCGTATCGTTTTAATCCTTTCGTACACACAAAGGTAAGATTTATCTGCCGCAATTCCTAATCTGGCAGGCTGAAATCAAGGCGGCAATAGATTCCGGATGAGATTTATAGTCCCAAACAAAAAATTCCTTACCTTTGGACTAAACAACATAATATGCCATAAAACTTAAACTCTATAGTATATGAAAGCCAAACACATCGCATTCCTTTCACTCAGTGTGCTTGCAGGAACATTTGCCTCATGCACCGGCTCACACGAAATAAAGATTACAGGCTCGGTAAAAAATTTAGACGGAGGCACAATTATCTATCAGAAATCCATCGACGGAATGTTTAATTCGCAATCTCAGGATACACTGAAGCTGAATACGGACAGCACGTTCAGTCTCACACTCCCCAGCAACGGATACGAACAGATACGCCTGTTCCTGTGGGGAAAGCGTTATTTAGGTTCCTTCATTGCTGACGGCGGTAACTATCGCCTGCAAATTGATGCCGCAGCCACGCATCCCATCTCCATTCTGGAAGGCAAGAATGAAAAAAACATGGAGGTATCAAGACTAATGGATGAACTGGGCCAAGACGTGTTTGATGTGCTTTCAAGAAAAGGCGACAAGTGGGGTATTACCCAAGATACCATAGCTACTTCAGTCAGCAAAAAGTTGCAAGATGCGGTATTAGCCTTAGATGAGAAGATGAAAGGTGTGGATGAGGATTTATATGAAAAAGCCTGCCAGAATACACGCATACAGACAATGTGGGCCTTCCAAAACCAGCTTTTCGGCATTGCCTACCGCTATTCCGAAGCCACCAAGCAAAGCTGGCTCAAGGAATGGGAAAAGATGATGGAATTCTGTCGGGTAAATCACCCGGCCAGCACTTTCTCGCCCGCTTTCCATGAAGTAGTCTATAACAATGCCGGTATTACCTACTACACTAAAGAAGAACCGGTAGACGAAGACTTGAAAAAAAATCCCAATAAGTTGATTTTCCATTACATCGAAAAGAACCTTACGGGTCAGGCGCAGGAATCTGCCATGGCACTACTTTTCCTGAGGGACGCAAACGAGGAAAAATACGACCCAGAAATACTTCCGCTGGAAGAACGATTCAAGCAACTGTATCCACATAGCAAATGGCAGCCGCTGATAAATGAGGCCATTGCCAAGAACAAGGCGTTCAATCAAGCTAAAATACCCGACTACATCCACTTCCCTAATATAGACAACGCCAAGACATTCAAAGACATTACCGACTTATATAAAGGAAAGGTTATTTTCATGGATATATGGGCAACTTGGTGCGGTCCCTGTCGTGCTTCTTTCGCCTATGTAAAACCTTTACAGGAGTATGCCAAAGCGAACGACATCGTACTGCTGTATCTCTCCATCGACCGCCCGGAAGAAGATGCCAAATGGCGCAAGATGGCAGCACGTTATGACCTGATGGGCGAGCATGTACGCGTGCAGGAAGCGTTTAAGGATGAAATATACACAACCTTCGGCAACGCACAAAAAGCACTTTCCATTCCTCGTTGCGTGATTATCGGGAAGGATGGAGAAATCAAATTCAAATCGGCAGCTTCTCCAGAAGATATGGAAAAACTAAAATCTCAATTGAAAGAGGCAGCGCAGACAGGAGCATAACCCCTATTGCTACTGAAACTCCTAATGCATAGAAAAAGAGGCTGTCTCAAAATGTACTGCACCCCAAAAGTTTTGTGTCTAACTTTTGGGGTGCAGTACATTTTGAGACAGCCTCCTATATTTTACTTCAATGCTTTCCCATCGGAGAAGGCATTACCCACCTTCTCTCCTATCACCAGATAGTGATGATGAATCGGGTCATACGTAATCGGTTTCAGACGGGCAGGGTCAATCTGTCCGTTTTCATCCAAAATCTCTTCTGCTGCCGACACGTTGACAATACGGCCTACCAGATGATTGCTCTCCTGATCGTATGAAACCAGCTCACATTCCAGTGTCATGAGTAGTTCCTCAATGACCGGCGCATTCACAAACTCCGATTTTACGGCATGGAAACCGGCTTTGGCAAATTTATCCGGCTCTTTCTTTCCCGAGACAAGCCCTACATAATCGCAGGCTGCCACATGGTCGGCTGTAGCCATGCTCACGGTAAAGGCTTTCGTGCCCAGAATATTCTGGGTCGTCTTGTGTCCTTCGGCCAGGCAAATGCCCACCATGTCATCCGTATAGATTCCTCCCCACGCCGCATTCATGGCGTTGGGGTTTCCATTCTCGTCATACGCTGCCACAATAAATACGGGCATCGGGTACAACCATGTTTTTACTCCAAAATTCTTTCGCATAGTCTGTATATTTTAAAACAACATTTATTCAGATTCTCATTATTCCCATAATTTCTGCCAGCAATTTTCTGAATCATGATCCAAACTGCAAACGTAGGCAGAATGTAATGGCGTTTCTGACTCTCCTTCCCCTTTCAACCACTTCAGTTTCAAGTTTACAGTACAATTATCCGATAATTCTTTTGTCCTTTTCCAATCGTTGAGGTACCATTCATTACTAGTAAGAATCAAGTCAGCTACTTCCTGTCGCGAAAGGATAAAGTAATAAAATTCCATATCAAGCCCTTCGCCGATAACCTGAACGAATACCCATGGTCCTTTAATCTTTTCCAACAAGGTATCCACCTTCTGAATCGTACATCCTACATTAAAATTAGGATTCTGCCCCAGTTGAGTCTTGACCTGAACAAGGGATATTTCATCTGTTTCGGGATTTATGCACACCAAATCTATGGATTCAAAATTCGTAATAGAAGCATTAGCATTCAACACATTCCATCCCTGTTGCATCAATTTCACTGAAACCATCTGTTCTCCAATGGCTCCTATTAAAGATTTCTTCATAATTCCTTTTCAGATTCTCAGTACAAATACCTGTCCCGCAAATATTCTTTCCACTTTCTGTCTTTCTCGCAAGAGAAAAACACATAATGTCCCATTGCTTCAAACAGTCGCTCATAAGTAAGAGGAAGAAAGGTGCTCTGGCCTTTCTCTGTCAACAAACGCTCGTATTCAGGAAGCACCTTCTCATAGTGTTTGTTCCCGGAAGGATACAAATGCACCGACAAGAAATGTTGGATGTCTGAATGCTGTAGCATCGACATGCCAAGCATGTGATTACGCCACAACTGACGGTAATCATCTTCTATCAGAATCTTTGGAAAAGCCTCTTCGTCAGTAGCAGCCAAAACCGTATGATAGCATCCGCTCTGAAGAGTAACACGAAGGTATTCTTCGCTTAATTTTTCTCGAGTATGTTTGTATTCAGACGAGCCAAACTGCAACTTATAAGCCATTTCCGTGTATTTTACTTCTATACCGATTCCACAGAAAGCATCCGAATTATCCTTGTACGCAATATAACAGTCAAACGAGGTACCGTCATTCAAATAGCGCCATCCATCTGTAGTGTCTGCAGAAGAAGGAGCATATTCAATCCGGATACAGGTCACCTCCTTCACTTCCAGCCCTGTCAGTTCCCTCAAGAGTTCACCACACGCTTCTTTCGCACGAGAAGTAAGTCCCATCGGGAAAAACAAGTTCCACGGAATATGTTCACTACGGAGTAAGTTAGCCCATAACGGCTGTCTGTACGCCCCTATGGCAGACAAGATTTCTTTCCGGAAACCTTCGTAGAAATTCAATCCTTTCCGGGCATCCTTTTCCTGAAGCACATTGCCATAATAGTTCTTCGTACCATCCTGCCTGTTCAATGAATTGGCCTCACATCCCACCTGCAAACAATTCCGACGGAAATCAGATTGTTTGGTCCGAGCAATACGCTGCCAGTCCGTGTCTCCTGCATAAAGCTCGACTTTTTCAGTTATCGCCACCTTAATCACCCCATCCAGACGATTCTCGAAAATGCGGTAAGCTTCTTCTATCTCATTAAGCGGGAAGCGGTGTGTAATGAGTGGCGTAGTGTCAATCTTTCCTTCTGCTATCAGCCGGAGAATTTCGGCACAATCGCAACCGTCTACCCCGCCTGTCTTGAAGGTAAGGTTCTTGCCGTACATGTCAGGCAAGGGAAGCACCTGCGGACGATCGTACAAAGCCACGACGGTCACAATGGCATTCGGACGAGCGCACTCCCAAGCCAGCTGGAAGGTATCATCGGCTCCGGCCACTTCAATGACTACATCGGCTCCTCCATGCGCGCTGTGAGCTTTCACAAACTCCTGACACTGTTCCGGCGTAGTGACCAGTACCTCGGGATAATGGGTCTGCACGAAACGGATACGCTCTTCTGATTTCTCACATACAATGAGACGACGCGGATGTTTCAGCCGGGCACAGAGCAACGTACAGATTCCTGTAGGTCCGGCTCCAATCAGCAGCACCGTATCTTCGGGCGTAATTTCCGAGATACGGGCAGCCCAAAAGCCAGTGGCCAGGATGTCGCCCACGAAAAGTGCCTGCTCGTCCGTCACTCCGTCGGGAATACGGTTCAGTCCTTGGTCAGCATGCGGTACCCGCACGTATTCCGCTTGTCCCCCATCGATACGGCAACCCAGTGCCCATCCTCCGTCGGGGTCCTCACAATTGTTTACATATCCGTGCTGACAGAAAAAACATTCCCCACAGAAGGTCTCCACGTTGACCGTCACCCGGTCACCCGGCTTCACGGTAGTGACCTCCGCTCCTACTTGTTCCACGATGCCCACCATCTCATGCCCCACCGTAATACCCGGTACAGCACGCGGCACACTGCCGTGCTTGATGTGTAAATCGCTGGTGCAGATACTTCCCAACGTGACGCGCACCAGGGCGTCTTTCGGGTCTTTCAGTTCGGGCACAGGCTTCTCTATCAGTGAGAAACGGCCGTGCTCCATATACGTATAAGCTAACATATTCTTCTGTATTAATCGATTACTTCTATCAGGAAACTCACCGGACGGAAACCGTCGTTGCACGAAATCATAGCCGAACGTTCGTTCTTCATCCAGCCGTCATAAAAATTGCTTCCCCCATGAGCCAGTGCCATCACGAAAGGCGACATGCTCTGCCATGCACTCTCACAAAGTCCCTCAGGCTTCTCCCAGCCATTAGCAATGAACACCTGCCCTTCTTCCATGTCACACGCATGTTCGATGGGATTCTCATACTTCTCCATTAAATCCCGGTAACACGCCTTTCGCATTACGGTTATTCGGATTTTCTTCATGCCTTTTCCTCCTTTCACTCATAAAAATACGCCTTCAGCACTTCTCCGAACACCTCTCCCGGTGCAATCTTATCAAACAGCTTCATCGAAGTATGCAGTTTCAATACATCCACCTCCGACCCCATCAGTTCCCGCACCGTACGATGGCCACGATGACCTAACAAGGCATGGGAGATTTCCCGCAGGCGGACACCCAATACAGGATGTGCCAGATAAGCCCGGGCCTCTTCTTCCCCGTCCAGTCCATAAAACTCCGAGTTGTAACTATAGCCCAGCCCCTTCTGCTGAGGGAAGATATACCAAATCCAATGGCTGCGCTTACCTCCATTTCTGATTTCCTTCAATGCCACAGGATACACGCCTTCCTGCGCATCCAGAAACCGTTGCAGATTAAACTTCGTGTGCGACATATTCCTTCATTTTTTATCTTTACTCAAATGTAAGGATAATCCCTTAATGAGCCAACGGTCGCGAGGAGAATTATTTTTGCCACAAGAACGATTTTCCTCCCTAATTCTTCGTTAATTAAAGAGTTATGCTTATACTTGTTCCGAAAATGCGCACAAGGCGGTTTTCATCGCACATTGATTTAGATACAACAAATGATCGTTAAAGATGTCACACACAAAGTTTTCGTTACGTTCCGCTGAGGTCCTGACCGGATTTTTCTCAGCATAGGAATCGAATGAATTATTGCTTCCGACAAGGAGGCCGGGATTGTTGTGCTCTTTGACGTACTAGCCGCGCACCTCTCTTTCGATGGGGAAACGAGAGGGAATTTACGCTGCTACGGACCTTCAGTGTCCGTAAGCTTCTATCTTTATCTATTTCTATTTTCTCATTTTAAAATTCGTTTGTTGTATATGAAAAATGTTATGTTACGTGCTACACGCACCTTTATTGAAGATCTCTGTGCTCCCGAATATGCTCACAACCACCTCGCCGTGGAAATCTCTCATCCCGATGGTTTTACCGATGCCCAGGAACTTTCTATCCGGGTGTATTCCTGCGAATACCGCCTGTTGGGCTGTGATACCCGTTCACTGAAAGGGAAAAAGTCCCGAAAAGTACGGTTCGACATCCTCTCTGAAGAAGAATGGGAAGCCGGACTCTACCGTATCTATGTCTACCGCAACGGACGCCCGGTGGGATGGACACTCTTAGAACTCTATTCCGGCTACGAATGCTGGGACAAGACCGAGGTGGAGGATTTCCAGACCCGCCCTGAAGAAAAATACTTTGCCGAGACCTTCTGTTTCCTGCCCTTGTTCTCCTGGATGCACCAGGAACAATGTGACTCGAACCTCATCCGGCAGTTCCTCGAAACATTGTATGCGCTCGACAGCCATCAGCTTGCCGTACCTCACCTGCTTGTTTCAGGCAATCAGGCTCGCAAATATGCCGCCCGCCTGCTGGCCCTTCATTTTTGTGAAAAGCAAACCGCTCTTTGCAACCATTTCTCCCTACAAGAATTGCTGGAGGGTTCCCTGCAATGGAAAGTCCTACAAGAGAAGATGGACACCCGAAAAGTGGTGCTGGTGGAAGTGCCCTACAAGGAGTACACCCGACAGGAATCCAACCTGCTCGACCTGTTAGGAAACCTGATGGAACAGAAAGTTTCTTCTGGCCCTATCTTCATCTTCTACGGCACAATGGACAGTACCTATCAGTTGCGCAGATGCAGCACAGCAATGAGCCGCATCTTTACGGAAGAGAACACCATCTATACACCCGACAAAGTAGAAACCGACAACCCAGACGAAGCCTTTCCGGTAGATGATCTTCCTTTGCCGTTTGATGAAGAACAGCCGTTTCCGCATACCGAAGAAGATAGTCCCCTGCCCGAAGACAACATGCCATCGGATGCCGAACAGGCCTTGCAGGAGATGGTGGGACTGACCCGCCTGAAGGAAGACTTGCAGGAGGCCCGGATGATGGCCGCCTTCATGAAGCGGCGTATGGAATTAGGGCTCGACACGGAACTGGACAACCGCCACCACATGCTGTTCTTAGGCAATCCCGGTACAGGAAAGACGACGGTGGCCAAACTCATCGGACAGCTGTATCACCAGATGGGGCTGCTTTCCAGCGGACATACCATAGAAACATGCCGCACAAAACTGGTGGGCGAATACATTGGTGAAACAGAAAAACACATCAGGCAAGCCATTGAGGAAGCCCGGGGAGGCGTACTCTTCATCGACGAAGCCTACACCCTGATTACCACGAAACAAGAAACGAAAGATTTCGGGAAAGAGGTGATTCACGCCCTGCTCACTGTGCTCTCAGAACCCAATCCCGACATGATTATCATCCTGGCTGGCTACGAGGACAAGATGCAGCAGATGCTCCGTACCAACCCCGGCTTGCAGGAACGTTTCCCTCTCCAGTTCTACTTTGACGATTACAATGCGGACGAGCTGATGGAAATGGCACACCGTCTCTTGCAGAAACGCAATTTCCAACTGACTTCCGAAGCGGACAAGGAACTGTATACCCTGATTGTGGAAGCCACCGCCCAGCGCGATGAGTATTTCGGCAACGGACGCTGGCTGCACAACCTGATTGAGCAGGGTATCATCAAATGCATGGCCCAGCGTATCATGTCGCAACCTTCTATTCCCGACAATACCTTCCTGTTCCGTACTATCACCCAGGAAGATGTCGTAAAGGCAGGTAATCGTCTCCGCGGCAAGCAGGTAGTGAAACTGGAACCGCAGCCCATCCGTCGCATTAGATTCAGGGCCTGAAAAACAAACCTGACTTCTTTATCGAAATAAATAAGAGTCCCCCTGCTTTCGCTGCAATGTGAAGCAGAGGGACTCTTTTATTTCCCATATCCTCTCATTTATTAAACACTAACTTGTCCGTGTCATACCCGCGCTGGCGCAACTTACCTATCAATTCCTGAAGTACTTCGTCGGGCAGGGTTTCTTCGCGGCTCATAATCCAGAGATACTTATCGCTGCTACTGCCTATCAGCACGTAGCGATAATCTGGGTCAATATCGAGCACGTAATAGTCGGCGTAGAACCACAGGAAGAACGACACTTTCAGCTTGCCGGGGTCGTTCGGATCGGGCTGTTTGGCCTTTCCCTTGATTTCCTTATACTTTCCATCTTTGTATCCCGCATTCAGCACCTCAATGCGTCCGTTGGAAAGCAAGGTATATGTGGCCGTTACACGGGTCATGCCCTTTTCAAAGCGGTGGTCATAACGGGCTATTTCGTGCCACTTCCCCATAAAACGCGGTACGTCGAACGTCTGTACCGTCCGGTTGTCTATCTCAGTGCTGTTACCACTCTGGCAACTGCCCAGGCCCAGCAGGGCACACAAAAGAATCAGGATGTGTTTCATATATCTTCTATATTTAAATAAACAATGCCTCCAACAAATATACTGAAAATTATACCACTTATCTCTTGTCGTTCAAAAAAATAAGAGCCGACTATTACCGGTTTTACAAATAATGCCTATCTTTATCCACAGTCAAATCATTTTCAAAAGACATCACACACAATAAAACTGAAATCTATGATAAACACACCATCTCTTACCTGTTTCTGTACGGCACTGCTAATTTCTGTCAGTCTTTCAGCGCAAGTTTCACAAAAAGGCAACGTACGCATTTTCAACTCACAACATACCCCCTTGCCCGGAGTACAACTAATGGCCATCGGTGCACCTGCTACTGATACAGACAATAATGGGGAATTTTGCTTTCATTTTCTGAATCACAAAGCAGGCACAGCTATCAGTTCTCCACAAGCCTACAAGAAAGGGTACGAAGTCGTCAACAGCGACATGCTCAACGGCTGGATTCTTTCAGAGAAGCGTTCATTGGACATTGTCATGGCCCCGGAAGGTACCATCGAAGAACAAAAGAATCACTACTACGCCATTGCCATAGCACATTTTTCCAAGCTTCGCAATAAGACAGTACAGGAAATCAACCATTTGTACGCCCAGCAGAAAATTACGCAAGCAGAAAGAGCCCAACGACTGAAAGAACTGGCAGAAGAAAACCACACTTTCATGAACATGCTGGACAAGTATGCCGAGAAATTTGCCCGAATCAACCCCGACGATATAACCCAAATAGAGAAACAAGTGCTGAAACTGGTAGAGGATGGCAAACTGACAGAGGCAATAGAATTATATAACAATTCCGGCTTGATTGTTCAGGCCCGCCAAAAGCTACAGCAACGCACACAAGCCGATGAAGACATTGATTTGCTGGCAGAACGCATGTATCGCTACGCCGACCTGTGTGCACTGGCCGGAGGAAAGGAAAATGAGCAGAAAGCTTATGACACCTACAAGTGGATTGCAGAAATATTGCCCGACCGATTTTCCTACGTCCTAAAATACGTCCTACAAAAAATCACCTTAGGAGAACAAGACCTGGAAGAATGGGCAGACCGCTGTCAGAAACTGGCATTCGATGAAAAATCGCTTATTCAGGTTCTTAATCTGAAGACACTCATTGCCACCAATATCCGAAAAGACTACTCCAAGGCCTTCGAATACAACCAGCAGGCACTCGAAATCCTGCAACAGGCACAAGAAGCCATGCCATCGGGCGACTATCTGGCCGTCATGCAAATCACGCTTCACCAGACGGCCTACCTGCTCGAAGCCATACATGAATGGAAACAGGCAGAAGAGGTATATTTGAGCAATATCAAAAACCTTGAAGAACAAATAGCCGTTAGTGACAATCAGCTGTTTATCCGGATACAGAAAGGTTCTCTTCTAGATTCCTATACTTCACTGATGAGGCTTTATTCCCAAAAGGAAGATTTGGAGAAGGCCCGTCAGACTGCAGCAAAAATCAAAGAAATCAGCCTCAACGACCCCGACCTTGACGAGGAAAAGAGAATTTCCATCGAACTGAACTACCTGGATATGCTACTGGATTTTGCTATGAATGCCGGTCAAATGAAAGATGCTTATAAAATAGCTGCTGAGGCATACACAAAAGCAGAAGTACTTTACCAGAAAAATCCGATTACCAAAGCAGCTGAGTTCCTGCAACGATACATCGTCTACCTGCAACTGAGTGTAGATTCCGAAACCGACGCATTCCCAGAAAGAGCAGAACTTTTGAGAACGAGAATCGAACAAGAGTTCACTTCTCTTTCACCCGATTTTAAAATCAACGCCTTGCACAATCTGGAGATGATGTATTCCACTTATTATTCGCGAAAAGGCAACCAGCCAGAAGAACGGCGCAGCCTGGTCAAAGCCTACCAATACACCAAGAAACTAAGTGAATCCAGCAGTTCCCAGTTTACCCAGGAAAATCTTTATGCACGAGCCAAATACATTGATGTACTGATTGCAGAATCTAAAAACCAGGAAGCCGCCCAGGAAGCTCTTGAACTCGATGCCCTCTATTCCATACAATCGGCCTGGGGATACCAAAACCTGAGTGTAGAAAGCAGCATGGGAGTCGCACTGGTATGCGGCGGATATTATGAACTCGGATTGAAATACCTGGAACGCGTAAAAGAAGGACGGGAAAAGGAACTGAAGAAATATCCCCACAACAACGAACTCAAAGCAAATACATGCAGCACCTACAACAACCTTTCCCTGGGTTATAGCAAACTGAAAAAATACAAGCAGGCACTGAAGGAACAACTAAAAGCCTACACACTGATGAAAGACCTATATGCACAAAACAAAGCACAGTTAGGAACGAACTACATGCTCATCACGATGAACGTCAGTGTGAACTACTATCAGAATGGCGATAACCAGCAGGCCCTGCACTACCTGGAAGAAGCTTCCGCCATAGCCGAGGAGATGAAAGCACTATTTCCGCAGTATTTCGCCACCTACCCTATTGTCGTCAAGCTGGCCAAGGGCGATTTGCTCAGCAAACTTTCACAACCGGGAGCACAGGAACTGCTGAAGGAAGGGCTGGAATACAAGGCAGGCTCCCAGCCGAATGATGCCCTACTGCTGTACACCCTGAAAGAATACCACAGCAACGGGCTCTATACCAAGTAACTTTTATTTGCGAAGAATGATTTTCCATGGGATTTTATCGGACACCGGACCGGTGAAATCCCATAATTCATATCCTTTCTTGAAGGCCTGTACCCGCTGCTGCACCTGCTGTTTGTCCAGAGGAACCGACAAACGGAAATTTCCCATTTCATCCGAAACAGTCTGTAAGTCGATCACCTGTATGGTCACGCCTGACAGCGGACGGTTCGCTTCATCCTTCACGGTGCCGAACACTACTGAAAGACTCTTGTCGCGACGTATGTTTACCACCAGTCTCTTTTCCAGTTCCATCACCGTGTCCACTGGTTCATATCCTTTAGCAGTGACTGAAAGCTGCACCGGAGTACCCAGATAACGGGAATGTATCTCCTTGAAAATCGCTTCATCGGTCAGTCGGTCCACGTGGCAGGTCTCGCTCTTGTCGGAATAAGTCAGCGTAATGTCCGCCCCCTCAAATGGAAGTGCGGAAACTGTCTGATCGCTCAGGCAAACCGTCGTAGTTACTGGGGTAAAATAGAAGAAAGCCTTAAATGCCAGCCACATCACAATCAGCGGAGCTACTACATACGACAAGGTAAACTTCAGTCTATACAGCATTTTCTCCTCGGTTGATGGAGCACGAATTACTCCTTCCTGCTCCAATATAGCCAACTGACGGTCAAATTTAACCCGCCAGTCTTCCGGTGTAGTGTACACATCGCAGAAGTGTCCCAGTGTATGCTCACAGTATTGCTTGAAATTGGTAAGCGCCTCATCCTCAATACCTTCTTCCTTAAAATAAATGAAGATTTGCGGACGTTCTTTATTCTCCCGGAAAGCAGCCAAAGCCACTTCCAACTCTTCACGCGTATATTTTCCCAGGCGTGTGTGAAACAAGAAAATCACCAGGTCGCATTCACGGATGTACGCATTGTAGCGGTCCTGCAGGCGACCGTCGTTCAGCGAACTGCAGAAATCCTTCCAAGTACGATGGTCAAACTCAATATCCTTTTTCCGGTACAGCTTGTTCTTGTCCGAAAAATACACATCAAACATCGTTTTGTCCTGATCCAATTCAGCCGACGATGCAATAAAAACCTTTACCAGCTTACTTCTCATTTTTCCAACTATTTTCTTTGATTCGAGCCCAGTTACGACGAGCTAGAATCCGTTCTTCCAGTAATTTCAGTTTCTCCTTTATTTTCTTAGGCCACTTCACATCCTGCCGACAACGTTGCAGACTGACCTCTATTTGTTCCACCTCGGCCACCGTCTGCGCTTCCTTGACTAGCAGGCCATATCGGTCGATAGCAGCCTCTTTCTTTCCACTGTTCCACATCCACTCCGTCACGGTCAGTCGTGGAGCCATCTCCCGTGTTGCTTCCAAAATCAAGCGGGCCACCGAATCACAGCCCGCCACATCGCCCGTCTGCCGCATCAGTTCAAAACTGTGCACCAATGAAGGCAGCAAAAGCTGCACATCCGCATCGGCAGCCTGCCTTCCGGCCACACGCTGTGCCAGCACTGAATCCGTATGCATGGACTCATACAAGCGGATAGCTCCTTCCATGTCACCCTTATCCAGCAACTCCAGCGCCTGCTGCTCTGTTCGTTCCAGTTCATCACGGTTCAGGCGGGCAAACCTCATGGCATACACCTCCAGTCTTCGCTTCAAGGTCACTTGCACCTGCGACAAAGAATCCACCCTCCGGACATACTCCTCGTCAGTGAGCCGTTGCAGTTTCCGGCGAGTCTCCAGTTCCACCAGCGCTGCATGATATTCCCGCTCACTGGCAGAGACACCTATCTGATAATATTTTTTCCGCAGTGCATCAATCATCTCCGTACGCCCCAAAACGATTTTCAGCACCGCATCCGACGAAAGGTTCCAGTTATCCACCTTCTCCCGGTTTACCATTTCAAAACCTTTCTTATATACCCCGTCCAGCAGCAACGGGTCGCCCGGCAGAGAAGATACAAATGACAAGACGAACTGCCCCTCCTGGTCGCTGTCGGACGGAGCCGCACCGGTCGCCCTGATTTCCACCCCTGCCAGCGGACGGTTTCCACTGTTCATTTCCAGCACCACCCCCCGCTGCACAACCTGCGCTTCGGCAAAAGGAAAAAGCATCCCTCCGCACAAACAGATTATCCATCTTTGTATAACTGCCCTCATTTCGGTCTTCAAATTTACAGTTCGTCTGTTGCAAATTTAGGAAATTCTCTGAGAAATACGACTTTACTGCATATTTCTCTTCCATTTCATGTTTAATAACTAAAAACCGTCCCCAAAATTTGGAAATCATACCTTTTATCAATAACTCCATCCCTTCCCAATTACAGAGACATTTATCAAAAATAAATCCCTTAATCGTTAGGTCAGCTACACAAGAATACCTACCTTTAAGACCGTTATTTTTTACCAGGCAATCTATCAGAAAAATATGAAAAAGACAAAACTATTTTTTGTAGGTGCTGCCATCCTGATAGGAGGAGGGACGGCCGTACATGCCCAGTCGTGGAGAAACGACGGGGCAGTTTCTTTGGATAAACAATATGCCGATTATCCTTGTGTGAATTTACTAGACAGTACCAGTGTGACGGTGGAACCCACCGGACAAGGTTCGTTTGCGGTCTGCCGGGCTGTACGGGTGCAGACAACTGCCGGAGCCTTGCAGCAACGGATACTGAAATACGATTACGACCCGCTGACGGCAGCTGCTACTTTCAAGCGAGTGACCATCTACCATGCCGACGGAACATATACATCGGTCGATGTAACCAAGGCCTGTGACTACGCCGCTCCGGCCAGAGCTATCTACTGGGGAGCCCGCCAGATTATGCTGGAACTGGGTGCATTGCAACCGGGCGACATCATCGACTATGAAATCGACAAGAAAGGATTCACGTATGCCCTGCTGAGTGATGCACCCCAGTCAGGCGACGACTCCCGCTTTATCCCGCCCATGCGCGGACAGTTCTACGACATCGTGCCCTTTTGGTCGGCCGATCCCACCCTGCGCAAAGTGTACCGCGTCAGTCTGCCGGCCGAAAAAGAAATGCAATTCCAATTCTATCAGGGCAGCTGCGCTTCTTCCATGCGCTACGAAAACGGACGGAAAGTCTATACCTTCGCCAAAGATGCCATCATGCCCTTCCGCCGGGAACCAAATATGGTCGATTTCTATGACGCCGCGCCGAAGCTGATGATGTCTACCACCGCTGACTGGAAAGAGAAGTCACGCTGGTTCTACGGAGTCAACGAAGACTACGGCAGTTTCACCGCCATTCCGGAAGCCCAGAAGAAAGTAGACGAACTCATTCGGGGTAAAAAGACCGAACTGGAGAAAGTGGCGGTACTCACCCACTGGGTGGCCGACAACATCCGTTATGCAGGTATCTCCATGGGAAAGGGAGAAGGATTCACCCTGCATAACCTGAAAATGAATTACACCGACCGCTGCGGTGTATGCAAGGACATTGCCGGCACACTGATTGCCTTCCTGCGGATGGCAGGATTCGAAGCCTTTCCGGCCATGACCATGGCAGGCAGCCGGGTGGAAACCATTCCGGCCGACCATTTCAACCACTGCGTGGCTGTGGTGAAACTCAGTGACGGCACAATGATGCCGCTCGACCCCACGTGGGTACCTTTCTGCCGGGAACTGTGGAGCAGTGCCGAACAGCAGCAGAATTACCTGCCGGGCACACCGGAAGGCACCGACCTATGCCTGACTCCCATCTCCGACCCGGAAAACCATTACGTACGCATCAAGGCACAGAACACCCTCGATGAAAAAGGCACGCTGAAAGGCACCTTCACCATCGAAGCCGAGGGACAGAGCGACAGCAACATCCGCCGCATCTTCACCACCGGATTCCAGAGCGAATGGGCACATACCATGGAACGCCAGTTGCTGAACGTATCACCTAAAGCCCGATTGAAAAGCGTGGACTACGGACGGACACCGAAAGACTACCAACGCGCCCCCATCCGGATTACGTTCCGCTACGAGATTCCGGAATATGCGCTGAAAGGCGACCAAGGAGAAATGATTTTTAAACCCTTCGTGCTGAACAACCTTTACACGCAAGTCCTCTCCTACCTGCGGATAGATACCAGCCTGGAGAAACGGACCTACGGCTTCAAGGACGGCTGTTCCCGCCTGGTGGAAATGGAAGAAAACCTGAAACTTCCTACCGGATACGAATGGCAAGGAAAGGAAAAGCAGGACCAGATGGACGGCTCAGGTGCCGGATTCACCGGATACATGAGCCAAAACGGCAACCAGTTGCAGGTGAAAACATCCTTGCGTCTGAAGAAGCGGGTCTACGAAGCATCCGACTGGGAAAGTTTCCGAAATGCGGTGAACACAGCCAAGGGATATGGAGAATATATCGTGGTAAAGAAATAACCACTCATACGAGGATTTAACAAGAAACGAAGCGTAATGAAAACATTATCAATCTACATAGGAATCATAGGAATGCTTTTGCTGGCTGTGCTGCCGGCCAGAGCCGCATCGGAAGCAGAATTCCGCAAACTCTCGAAAACGTACACCCTGCGTGCCGACGGCAGTCAGGAGATGCGAGTGCAAAAGGAACTCACCCTGTTCACCCATGCCGCCATGAACGGCCTGTACGGAGAAACATTTATCGTGTATAACCCCGACTTCCAGAAGCTGGAGATTCACGCGTCATACACCCGTCAGAAAGATGGCACCGTGGTTCAGACACCCGCCAATGCCTTCGTAGAAGTATTGCCTGCCGCAGCTGCCAACGCACCGGCCTACAATCAGCTGAAAGAGATGGTCGTAGTGCACACCGGACTTGAATTAGGTACCACCATCGTGCTGGATTACTCCATTGTGAGCAAAGCCGGTTACCTGCCGGAACTTGATGTCTGCTGTCCGGTCAAAGAACTTTCTCCCATCAAGGAATTCACCTTCCGCCTGAACGTACCAGCCGGAAAATCGGTACACTATGAACTGCTGAACGTCTCTGCCCAGCCGTCCATTGCCCAAAGAGACGGAATGAAATCCTTCACCTGGACACTAAAGGAAGTGAAACCTCGCCCTTACGCCTATCCTTCTGCAAGAGGAAGTATGGGACAAGCACAAGCAGTAGCCAGCGGCATGATGCCCGTCTTCGTGGCCTCAACCTGGTCACGATACGATGAAGCCCTGAAAAGCCTGAAAGCACAGTTCCAGCCCGGCAACCGCTCCGTTATCGAAGCCAAGGTAGCCGAACTGACTCGAGGTATCCAAGACAATCCACAGGCAGTTCGCAACGCCATCGCCCGCTACATGACTGAACTGTATCAATTGGGTCGCTGCGGTGTATCACTGCAAGATGCCGACTACCGTCTCCGTCCGGCATCGGAAGTCATCTGCTCGGCTTACGGCACCCAGGCAGAATTAGTGAACTTAGATGTCACCCTGCAGCAGGCAGCCGGACTGGAAGCGGAAGTAGCCGTATGTGCCCTGCGCCCGTCGAAGGCTGAAAACCAAGGTTTGTCTACCATCGTATCGCTGGTAGCCCAAAGCAAGCTAATGCCCGAGAAAGTCGCCCTGACAGGCACCGAAGAAGCCAGCCTGCAACCCTTCCTGACAGTGAGCAGCTTGGATGGAAAACCACTGACAATGGAAGCTTACTTAGGAGCCAAGGAAATGCAGCAGACCGACACCCTGAAAGTGGACGAAAAGAAGTTGCAGCAGCCTGCCGAAGGATGGGGAATCGTGACACTGAACGACCCGACACCGGCCCGCACGCTCTATGCGTATGCTGCCAATACAACCATTCCCGAGAATATCCTTCTGCCGAGAACTATGAACTGCACGCTGGAGACCATTGTCTGCCTGCCGGAAGGTATGAAAGCAACTCCCCGCACCAACAAGGAAATCAGCAATGCCTGCGGAAAAGTAGTATTCAGCTACCAGCCCACGAAAGAAGGCATGAAAGTGACCCGCAGCCTGCGCATCAGCCGCCAGTTGCAGACTCCGTCGAGCTACAAAGAACTGTATGCCCTTCTGGCAGAATGGAGAGACGCCAATAACCATACACTGATGGTGAAGAAAGTAGCGGAATAAACAAAAAAATAGCTCTCACAAAAAAGGAATCGCCTCTTAAATGGGTCGGTTCCTTTTCTTTTTTCCCCGAAGCCGATACCACACCCCACAACATTTCCGGCCAACTTTTTCGTTTCCTGTTTCTGCCAGTTTGAATGTTCGCTAAAAATTATTACATTCGCAGTAGAATCAAAATCCAGTGGTTATGAGCAAGCTATATCCGGTAGGAGTGCAGAACTTTGAAGGCCTGATACATGATGGTTATGTGTATGTGGATAAAACTTCTTTAATTTATCAGTTGTTCAATACTGGATGCTATTATTCGTTAAGCCGTCCGCGACGCTTCGGAAAAAGCCTGCTGTTGTCGACCCTTGAAGCCTACGCACAAGGGAAGAAAGAACTTTTCAAGGGACTGGCACTGGAGAAACTGGAGAAGGACTGGACGGTATATCCGGTGCTGCACCTGGATTTGAATACACAGAAATATGATACACCGGAATCGCTGACCAACGTATTGGAGGAAAACCTACAGAACTGGGAAGCGCTTTATGGAGCATCTTCCAGTGAGATTGGCGTGGCCCGGCGTTTCCAGGGTATCATCCGCCGTGCCTGCGAGCAGACAGGCCGCCGGGTGGTGATTCTCATTGATGAATACGACAAGCCCATGCTGCAGGCCATCGGAAATGAAGCCTTGCAGAACGAATACCGCAGCACCCTGAAAGCTTTCTATGGAGCTTTGAAATCCATGGACGGGTGCATCCGCTTTGCCCTGCTTACGGGAGTGACCAAGTTCGGCAAGGTCAGTGTGTTCAGCGATTTGAACAACCTGATGGACATCTCCATGGACGACCGCTACGTGGAAATCTGCGGCATCAGCGAAAAGGAAATCCATACGTATTTTGAGGAAGACATTCATGCGCTGGCTACAGCTGCGGACCTGACTTATGAAGAGACTTGTGCAGAGCTGAAATCCAATTATGACGGCTATCATTTCACGGAAAATGCCGTGGGCATGTACAATCCGTTCAGTCTGCTCAATACATTTGCAAAGAAAAAATTCGGCAGCTACTGGTTTGAAACAGGCACACCGACCTACCTCGTCGAACTGCTCAAACTTCACCACTATCCGATAGAAGAACTGGAACACATCGTCACCAGTCAGCCTGTACTGGACAGCATCGATACGGCCTCTACCGACCCGATTCCGGTTATCTACCAGAGCGGCTACCTCACCATCAAGGGTTACAACAAGATGTTCGAGAACTACACGTTAGGCTTCCCCAACCGCGAAGTGGAACAAGGGTTCTTCAAGTTCCTGCTGCCCAACTACGCATCGGTGAGCGTAAGCAAGTCACCCTACCAGATTCAGTGCTTTGTGGAGGAAGTAATGGCGGGCAAAGTGGATGATTTTTTCGAACGGTTGAAGACTATGTTTGCCGACATTCCATACGAGCTGGCACGTGACCGCGAAGTGCATTACCAGAATATCCTCTACATCATTTTCAAGCTGATGGGCTTCTACGTGCAGGTGGAATACCACACCAGTCGCGGACGGATTGACCTGGTACTCCAGACGCAGGACTACGTGTACATCATGGAATTCAAGTTGAACGGCAGCGCAGACGAAGCTTTGGCTCAGATTCGGGAGAAAGGCTATGCCGCACCTTTTGCCAAGGACAGCCGTACGGTCTACAAGATTGGCGTCAACTTCAGTGATGAGCTTCGGAATATTCAGGAAGTGAAGGTGGAAATGGAGTCTTGAGCATTGTGTCAGTTTACTTCAATGGCATAAGAAACTACAACCGCTTTTACACCTGCTTCCGGGTATTTACTCTTATAGTGTGCTGTCCCTAATACACTGATGTCATCTTTTATTGCTAGCCATTTTGGTCCTTCACTGTGGGCATAATAGAAATAGTGATACTCCAATGGCAGAATAGAGTTATTCTTCAAATCCTCTTCAATCACCTCTTTGTTATTTTTAATGATTGTTGCAATAACTATCAATATAACAGCTGCAAATAAAAGTATCACTTTATGTTTCAGGTCCGAGTCCGTATCGCAAAAATAGTGCTTATAATAAAGACTTAGAGATAAATCTTGCTTTTTTATATAAATATCAGTATATTAGCATAAAAGTAAATTCTAATATGAAGGAAAGACTTCTTATAAAATGTGATACTACTATTTATGCAGACGAGATTACAAATCTGCTTATTGAAAACAACATTGTTTCTCGCCAGCATGATGAGGGGCAAGACCAAAATCCAGGTGCTTATGGTGCGATCACAGGTATTGCGATATATGTTTTTGAGAAAGATTATGAAAAGGCTGTTGAGATAATAAATCCTATTGTTGATAGTAGAAATAAATCTCATGTCTGGTGCCCTAAATGTGGAAGCTACAATGTGTCAGCCATAGCCGTAAGTAATAATTTTTTGCAGTGAGCTTGCTGAATTTAAAGTAACATACTATTCTTTTTTGCTACATTTACAAATCAGATAAAAAACGGAGGTATCATGAAAAAAACTTTATTTTTCAGTTTTTTATCTCTTATTTGTTGTATATCATCATATTCTTCGGAAGAAACTAGTTACCTAAATGGTAACAGCACTAATTTACAACAGACCTCTTTAAATGGAGAAGCAAAAGCGTTAGCCGCCTGGAACAAACTAAAAGAAACATTTGGATATTCTCATACAGTTTCAGACAGCATAGAATATCCTGGTTATTACGGTGGCTCCTATATTGAAGATGGGAAACTAATAGTTTATACCGTTAAAGGGTATAACGAAAAAACTCCCCAATTACTAAGTTCTGACCCTATTTTTGTTGTCAAAGAATGTGATTATTCCTATAATGAATTACTAAAAGCGGCAAACGAGGTTTCCGAATTTATGGTATCAGAAAAGAATGCAGAAAACCCCATAAGAGAAAAGTTATCTCTATGTTCTTTAAGTGAAACATTCAACCGGGTAGAAGTATATGTAAACGACTTGTCGCCATCTTTTATTTCTGAATTCAAAAAACAAGTATCTAATTCGCCTGCAATAAAATTTATTATTGCGCCTAAATATGATGATTTTGAAAATATAGTTCCAACACCTATTATTATCGATAATAATCTATAACCTTTAGGAATTATTTATATCAATTCCATTTCATTGTTTTTACAAACAAAGCCTAAAGAAGAATACAAGTGTTTGCCATGTTCACTACTATTCAACCATAATTTTTTTATATCGTTGTTCTTGGCATATTTGATAATTTCTTGCAATAACAACTTAGCCAAACCTTGTTCTCTGAATTCTGGAGTGGTAAATACATTCAAGATATATCCTTCTTTCCCAGTTAAATTCTCCTGGTATGGAATGCGGTTAAACAAACATAAGGATGCAATGGATATTATCTCGTCATTGTCGATTATCCCATAGCATATCAGGCTTTTATTTATATTGGAAAGGAAATATTCTTTTGTCGATTTTTCTAAATCAGTCAGATTTGTTTCAGTAGAAATCTCTCCCAATTTTCGCAATAAACAAAGTCTTAATTCCCAAAATTGATTTACATTTTTATGATTCAAAGTTATGATATTCATAATTCTGCATTTACTTTTATTTTCTCTATTGTTTGCCACACGTCACGCACCCGAAAAGTTCCCGGTGTATGTTATTCTTATTAAAGCGTTTCAAAAAACATATTTGAATATCACAAATATAGCTATTCTCATTGACTTATCGCTGTATTTATGAAATAAGCCGGCTATTATCGATTCATATTCATTTATTTCCGTACCTTTGTTTCTATACAAACTAAAAAATATGATTGGAAGCATCCTTGGCGACATCGCAGGCAGCATCTACGAGTTTCGCAACATCAAGACAAAAGAGTTTCCTTTCCTCACTCCACAGAAGGGATATACCGACGACAGTATTCTGACCCTCGCTACGGCCGACTGGCTGTTGCACGGCGGAGACTGTGCCACCTATTATTTCCGCTATGCCACCCGTTACCCCTGTCCGCTGGGAGGCTTCGGCGGACGTTTCCGTGAATGGCTCCGACAGGGACAGCAAACGGGACAGCTCCGTCCTTACGGCAGCTGCGGCAACGGTTCGGCCATGCGCGTAGGTCCCGTGGGATGGGCATTCCGCACGGAGGAAGAGACGCTGGAGGCTGCACGCATATCGGCTGCCTGCACGCACAATCATCCCGAAGGCATCAAGGGTGCCCAGGCTACAGCACTCTGCATCTTTCTAGCCCGAAACGGGAAAAGCAAGGAGGACATAAAAAATACCGTCGAAGCAAAGTTCGGCTATGACCTGAACTTCACCTGCGACGGTATTCGAGAAACATATCAATGGGACGCCACCTGCCAGGGCACCGTACCCCAGTCCATCCGCGCCTTTCTAGACGGGACGGACTTTGAGGACTGTGTGCGTACAGCCATCTCACTGGGTGGCGACAGCGATACACTGGCCTGCATCACAGGCAGCATCGCAGAAGCATTCTACGGCATTCCCCCTGCCCTGCACGCTCAGGCCATGCACTACCTGCCGACGCATTTCCAGCAGATTGTGGCGGAATTTGAAGAAAAATATGGGCCGAAAATTCGCTAAAATTCATCCCATAAAAAAACGCAAGTGCATTTAAGACAAAACGCCCTTACGTTTTACCCAAAACACAAGTGCGTTTCAAGTAAAACGTAAAGGCGTTTGAATCCAAACGTCAAAGCGTTTTTGAGGTGACAGAAAACCTGTCTGAGGATTTCTTATGACAGCATTCCGCCCGGCACGCGACCGATTTCCACTTTCTCGAATTTATATCCCAGGCGTTTAAGCTCAATGGCCACCCCGATGCGGAACATCGTACGGCAGGCACGGGCAAATACATGGAAGGCCAGCGGGCTTTGTGGCTCTATCTGTTCGTGGCGAATCAGTCCCACGGTAGTCTGTCCGCAGCGGCGGATGATGTCCTCCAGCTGGCGGGCCTCTTCACCGTCGAGCGACAAGCCGAGCAAATCGCGCACGATGTGTTCATCCATATCATCAAATCCCTGCTCTCCGTAGTACGACTGATAAGAAGCCTTTGCCCTGGCCTCCCAGTCTTCGTCCCAGCAAAAAGCTACTCCCAGGCCCAGATAAGCAGCCCAGGCCACCGACACCACGGGATAGTCACGAATCTGTTCCACGGCATCGGCCACGTACTCCGGTGCCAGATCGTGCCAGCGGTTGTCCAGGTCCTCCGTAGCCAGCAGGGTGCCGTCCAGCAGGAACACGTGCTGCGAAACGTAGCCGACGGCATTTTGCCAGCGGCGGCGGTTGGCGGCGGTCAGGGGCTCGCCGTCGATCGTGATTTCACCGCCGGTGGGGGTATAGAATCCCAACAGAAGGTTGAACAGGGTCGTTTTTCCGGCCCCCGATGCGCCTCGGATACCGACGTGTTCTCCCTTGCGGATCGTGAGTGTCAGCCCGTGCAGCACCTCTTTGTCGCCGCGCTCGTCGTCGAAGCGGAACGAGAGGTCGCGCACGGCGATTTCACGTTCGAAGGGCAGCGGAGGCTGTGCGGCTGACGGTTCCGGCTTTTCGTCGTTCAGGTCGATGTCCCGCAGGATATCGATGGTGTAGCGGTTGTATTTGAGTGCCGACCATCCGGACATCATGTTGCGTACCGAAGGCATCAGCCGCAACCCGGCGACGGCGAATACGCCGAAGAGGACCCGGGCTTCATCGCCCGGCGTACCGAGGCTGACCGCCACGAACAGCGCCATGCCGATCGCCAGTCCTACCTCCATGAAGATCGAAGGCAAGGCATTGACGGTCATATTTCTGGACTGAATCGTAACGATCTTGTCCATCGCCCGGTCGAAGCGGCGCAGCATCGAAGGAAAGGCATCGTTGATCTCCAGGTCGGCATATCCCCGGAAGGTCTCGACGACCGTGCGGGCCTTCTCGCGCTGGGCTTCGTTCTCCTGTACGCCGTAACGGTGGAGCCGTTTGCGCACGGCGCTGTAGTAGAACCAGACGGTCGGAATGAATACCAGCAGGACCAGTCCCGCGACTGTGGGGTTGTAGAACAGCAGCGCCGTGAACAGCAGTGCGAGCAGCATGCTCTCGCTCGTGATCGACGCGAGCGGTACGAGGATCCCCGTAACGAACGCCAGACAGACGAAATTGACGTTCCGCGAGAGCAGTGCCGAATTGGTGTTTTTGATGAATCCCAGCCCCCGGTCGTGATATTCGATATAGAGCCGCCGCGACATACACCGGTAGAGGTCGTAAATATACCGCCGTTCGTAGCGCAGCAGGAAGAGGTTCAGCAGGTTTTTGAATGCGATCAGTGCGACGATACATCCGCATACGGTCAGGGCGAACGCCCGGTCCGATTCGAATCCGCCCGCTTGGTACAGCCGTTCGAGCCAGGGGTTCGTGTGCATGCTCTCGCTGTCGAGGATCAGCAGCAGTACCGGAATCAGCAGAGCCAGTCCTGCGAAGTTGAGCAGGGCCCGCAGGAAGATCGTGCCGGAAACCAGGTAGCTCCGGCGGCGGAATCGGCGGGGGATGATGTCCAGCAGGATTGATCTCATGAAGCTGTTTTTCGGGACCGGTCTGCGATTGTCGTTCGCAAGAGCCGGCCTGCATTTTTTGTATAAGTCGGGGACGCTCGCTCTTTCCGTTGCGGGATGCGTCCCAAAAACGTATCAAATATACGATTATCTGTTCGAAAAATTCGCCGTTTGTCCCTGTTTTTTCGGTATTCGCTTCTGTTCTCCCCGTTTTTCAATCCTCCTTCTCCTCCACCCGCTCCGTGCGTCCCAGACGTACATACCAGAGATAGCCTTCCGTCCGGGTGTAACCCATCTGCCGCAGCAGGCGCAGGTACTCGCGGATCTGTTTGCGGTGGCGTGCGGTTTCCCGGTCGCCGAACTTGTAATCCACCACTACGGCCCGCTCGCCGTCGGTCATCACGCGGTCGGGGCGCCGCGTCGTTCCGCTGCCCGGCAGGATGATTTCGTTCTCGTTGCGCACCACCTGCCACCTGCCGCCGAACCACTCCGCCGTCACCGGATCCGCGAGGGCCTTTTCGACCAGCTCCCGCAGGCGGGGGGCCTCTTTTTCATCGAGTACGCCGTCCTGGGTCATCGCTTCGATGGCCATGTAGATCTCATCCGTTGTCGCGGCGTTTTCGAAGACCCGGTGCATCAGGATGCCGAAGTCGCGCGGGGTGAGTTCGGCCCGACCCTCTTCCTCGTAGTAGCGTTCTGTCGGCAGCCGCAGTTGCAACTGCGGCTCCGACGTGGGGTAGTCCCCGAGCAGGACGTGCGCGGCTTTCGCTTTCCGGTGCGTATCCGGCTCCGGTCCGGCGAATTCGCCGAATTCGTAGGTTTCGGCGGCTTCGTCCCGGGAGCAGCTGCCCTCCAGCCCGTCCAGCCGGACCGTGCCGTCCTCCGGGGCGATGTTTTGCAGGATCAACTGTCCGACGTTCGGTCCCTTGGCTCCCTTCTGCGGGATGAAGATGTGCAGCGACTCCACGGCCCGTGTCAGGGCTACGTACAGCAGGTTGATGTTGTCCACGTGCGCGTAGATCATTTCCCGGTAATAGTCGGCCGAGAAGAGCGATTCGCCCATGCTGGTTTTATACCGCACCGGGAATCGGCCGATTTCCTCCAGCTCCCCGTCCGTGCCTTCGGCCCAGACGATGTTCGCCGAGAGTCCGCTCGATTTGGGATTGAGCGTCCAGTTGCAGTAGGGGATCAGCACCACCTTTTTTTCCAATCCCTTGGCCTTGTGTATCGTGGTGATTTCGATGGTCGTTTCGCCCTGTTCGACGCTCAGCGAGCGGCCGCTTCCCTGTTCGTCCCACCATTTGAGGAAGAGGGGAATGTCGGCTACGCGGCCCGCGCAGAAGTTGATGATCTGTTCGTGCACGGCTTGCAGGTAGGCGATCTCCTCCCGTCGCTCCTGAAGGTCGTACCGCATGACGATCCGTTCGAACGCCTCTTCGGGCGGGAACAGCCGCAGCGATTTGAGAAAGACGACCTCCTCTTCCGTGAGTTCCGCATCGAAGGAGGGTTTGGCGGAGAAATGGTTGTAAATGGCCCGGCTCAGCGAATCCGCAGGATTCATGGCCAGCTTCAGGCAGGCGATGACGAACGAACTGATCGGTGCCGTGCCGACGATGAGCGCCTCCTGCGTCATCACGTCGAACCGGTAGCGGGGATCCGTGTTCCGGCGCTTGAAGTCGAGCAGTGCCGAGGCGACTTTGGTGCCGTCCGTGCCGCTGCGCACCAGAATCATCATATCTTTTGGGCGGAACCCCTTGTTCACGAGAGCTTTGATGCGTTCGATGAGGGGCGGCTCGCCAGCGTAATGGGTGATATTGACGTAGCCGGGATGCAGCCCTTTCTTGCGGGCGCTCTGCGCGTGTTCGCGATAGGCCTCCTGCAGGGTGTCGCGCAGCTCTTCCCGGGCCTTTCCCCCCAGGGCGTGCGGCGGAGCCTGGGCGAGCAGTTGGTTCAGTGCCGTGTTGTCGCTTTCGACCACCTTGCCGATCATCCGGTTGTTGAACTCCACCACCAGCGGCAAGCTCCGGAAATTCTCCTTCAGGTGTATCGTTTCGGTGCTCGCTTCTCCCAGCTCCCGTGCCGCCCGGCGGTGCAGGATCTCCCAGTCGCTGCGAGTGGAGTATTTTCCAGTCGCCGCCCCGCCAGCGGTAGATCGACTGTTTGATGTCGCCCACGATCAGCACCGAGGTCTGTTCCGACTGTGCCATGGCGTTGCCCAGCAGGGGCAGGAAGTTTTCCCACTCCCGGGTCGAGGTGTCCTGAAATTCGTCGATCATGAACCGGTCGTAGCGGTTGCCGACTTTTTCGTAGATGAACGGGGCGTCGTTGTGGCGGATGAACTCCGAGAGGATGTTCTTGGTCTCGGAGAGCATCATCACGTTCTCGTCGCTGCACATCTGCCGTACTTTGCCGTAAAGGTCCTGCAGCAGGGCGAAGCTGCGGTAGTTCTCGCGCAGCAGGTCGGTGGTGTTCCAGAAGCGGATGCTGCGGTCGTAACGGGCGCACAGTTCGGCCAGCAGCGGCTGAAGCTCCGCGACCAGCGGCAGGGCCGGCGAGTCCTTGGCGCACCAGCCTTCCGTCGTCGCGCTCATCTTGCGCACGGTAGCTGTGGGTGCTTTGATCTCTCCGGCGGCTGCGGCCGCGAAGTAGCCCGCGAAGCTGCGGCTCTTGCCGGTGAAGTCGGCCGTCGTGACGCCAGCGGTATTCATGAGGTTCATGGCCCGAACGCCCAATTCCTGAAACTCCTTTTTCCCGGCTTTGGCCCTCCCCGTCGCCTTGCCGACGATCCGGTTCAGTTCGGCTTTGGAACGCTCCGCCGAGAGGGTTTCGCGGTTGCTTTCCTTGAATATTTCGTTGCCCAGGGCGAGGATGCCTTCGCGTACGTCCCAGCGTTTGCCGTCTTCGATGCGCTCCTGCACGAAGGCCGTGAGCCACCGTTGCAGTTCTTCGTCGATGCGGATCTGTTCGACCAGCGCATCCGCGCTTTTGGAGAGCACCGAGGCGGTTTCGATTTCGACGTTGTAGTTCAGATCGAGTCCCAACTCCTGGATGAAAGCCCGCAGAATGCGCTGGAAAAAGGTATCGATGGTGAGGATCGTGAACCGCGAATAGTCGTGCAGGATGCGGGTCCGGGCTTCCCGGGCCCGGGTGCGGACGGTCCGTTCGTCGAGCGACAGCTCCGCACACAGGCTGGCCAGGTAGCCGCTCTTGCCGCCCGAGGCCAGCGTGTGTATCTCCGACAGGATTCGGGATCTCATCTCCTCGGTGGCCTTGTTGGTGAACGTGACGGCCAGGATGTGACGGTACAGCGTGGGTTGTTCGACCACGTCCCGCACGTATTTGTATGCCAACTGGTAGGTCTTGCCCGACCCGGCGCTGGCGTTCAGTATTCTCGCTCTCACTTGGTTATCGCTTCAAAATGTCGGATGAAGACGGCCGGAGGAATCCCGCTTTGCGGCAGGTCCGCTGCTGCCCGGGTATTTTTCCGGCCGCATCGATGCCGGTGGCGGATGAAGGCTGCCGGAGCCGGATGCCTGCCGGCTAAACCGACGTTCTTTTGGTAAAGGTAGCGATAAAAAGGGAAACGGACGGAGAAATTCAAAAAAATATCGTATCTTGGCGTTACGAAAAAGCAAAAAACAGAAAAAACTATGAAAAGATGGATATTGAGCCTGGCGCTCCTGACGCTGGGATTTACGGCTTCGGCCCAGAATGATCTGATCGATCGGGGGGAGTTGGCTCCCGAAATCGCGGCGGCGAGCGGCGAGAAAATGGAGTGGCTTCCTTCCTTCAACGGTGTGATCGTCGAGGGACTGTTTCGGATCCGGTTCGAGCGGGTGCCTATGGATCAGGCTCCCAAGATCGTTTTCAACACCAAAGGCGTTTACGACAGCCGCTTCACGGCGGAGGTGAACAAGAATAAGATGCTCGTGATCTCCGAGCGCATCGGCACCCGCGAACGTTCCGAAACCGAGGTGACGGTTTATTACAACAACCTGAAGGAGATCCGTATTTCGGGGGCGAATGCCACGTTCGGAGAGCCGATCGACTTTCCGCAGGCCCGGTGCTGGTTTTCCAACGGGGCGGTCGTCAGCGCAGCGCTCGATGTGAAAGATCTTCAGATGGATGTTACGGGCAAGAGCGTCGTGGTCCTGACGGGCAAGGTCCGCTACTGGGATCTGAATGTTTCCACGGCCCAGGTGGACGCTGCCGCTGTCGAAGTGATGTCCGTGCGTGTCAATTCCACCTCCAAGGCCGACGTGACCATCACCGCTCCGGAGCGCCTCGAGGCGTCGGTCGGTACGAAGGGCCGGATCACCTGCATCGGAGAGCCCGAGTTGCTGCACACTTCGAACTCCTTGATCGGGGGCGAGATCACCTTCAAATAGCGCACTCGCCATGCCGGGATTCCTGCAGGAGGTCGCTGCCGATTTATACGACAGATACGGGGACGATATTTCGTCCCTTTCTGTTCTGTTTCCTTCCCGACGTGCGCGGCTTTTCTTTATCGACGCCTTGTCCGGCATCGCCGAACGTCCTTTGTGGCAGCCCCGCTGGACGACTATCGACGAGTTGATGAGCGAGATTTCGGGTCTCCGCATCGGCGACCGGGTGCGTCTGGTGACCGAACTGTATAAAGTCTATTCGGAATTTCATCCCGAATCCTTCGACAAGTTCTATTTCTGGGGGGAGATGCTCCTCACGGATTTCGATACGATCGACAAGTACCTGATCGACGCCGATATGCTTTTCCGCAACCTGGATACTCCATTCATTTAGCCGTAAAGGAAATCCCTATGACAACGCCTGTATAGAATCCTTCCATTCCGTGTTAAAGAAGGAAGAGATATATCTTCATACATATCAGGATTCCCAAGAAGCCCGTAGG